>Ga0214919_10005300_pt1 | contig 18381 bp, 17 predicted proteins | sample LL1503_MetaG_FD_177994 | JGI IMG/M metagenome (GOLD analysis project Ga0214919, IMG submission 177994) | Freshwater microbial communities from Lake Lanier, Atlanta, Georgia, United States - LL-1503 | ecosystem: Environmental > Aquatic > Freshwater > Lake | place: USA: Georgia | collected...
GTTGTGCTGCGTGAGTTTGCAGCGTCTCACCCAACAGATGTAGGTGTACGCGATGGGCGCACTGCGCTCACTTGGCCACAACTCAATACCTTGGTCAACAAAATTATTAATGCAATCAATGCCAGCGACCTGGGCCCAAGTCGTCGCGTTGCAGTGTTCGCAGAAAACAGTGTTGAAACCGCTCTCGCTCATTTGTGCACTTTGCATGCTGGCGGTTCAAGTGTTCCAGTGAACTTTCACTTGAACGCCGATGAAGTTGCTTACATCTTGAAAGACTCCGACACGCGTTTGTTCTTCACGGGTCCTGAAAACCTTGAACGCGCAATCAATGCTGTTGCACTCTTGGAAAAACCCATTCCCATTGTGGTCTGGCGTCCGCAGGCAGCTGTTGGGGCAGGGGTCGTCACCCTCGACGAGTTCATTGCCAATGCATCTGACGACGAGCCATCAAGCAATGTGCCTCCACGTCCGAACCTCATGTACACCAGCGGAACCACTGGCGTACCAAAAGGTGTAGAACTTCCGCCCACCATGTTCGCTGGCGGCAAAAATATCGACGAGCACATTGCCGCACTGCAGCAAAACCGTTTTGCGTTGTTGGGCGCACACATTGTTGTAGGCCCGATGTATCACACGGGTCCGCTGTCGGGCGTGCGTGTACTTGCAGCGGGTACCCCCGTTGTCATTTTGGAAAAGTTCGACCCAGAGCGTGTTTTGCAACTCATTGAAACCTACAAAGTTGCCAGCAGCGTTATGGTGCCAACACACTTCAAACGTTTGCTCGACCTCCCTCTCGACGTACGTAAGAAATACGACGTATCGAGTGTGAAAATCATGTCGCACACCGGTTCGGCTTGCCCTATCGATGTGAAGCAGCAGATGATCGAATGGTTTGGTCCGGTTTTTGTCGATGCTTACGGTGCAACCGAAGTAGGAACTGTTTGTTCTATTGCCAGCGAAGACTGGCTCACACATCAAGGTTCAGTAGGCCGAGTGATTCCGCCATTTACGCGTTGTGTAGTTGTCGACGACGACGGCAATGAGTTGCCTGCAGGCACCGAGGGTCGCCTCTTTTTCGAAGACTCCACTGGTCGTGGTGTGGTGTACCCAAATGACCCCGAAAAATCTGCCAAGGCTCACTTGCGCCCGGGCGTTTTCACTCTCGGAGAGATTGGTTACGTCACCCCCGATGGTTTTGTGTACATCACCGATCGTTTCAGCGACATGATCGTTTCGGGTGGCGTCAATATCTACCCAGCTGAAGCAGAAAAAGTTCTCATCGAGCATCCGCAAGTTGCAGACGTCGCCGTTATTGGCGTGCCCGACAAAGACATGGGTGAAGCAGTGAAGGCACTTGTTGTTCCCCAAGACATGAACAACGCGCCCACACCTGAAGAGCTCATTGCTCTGTGCCGTGAACATCTTGCTGGTTACAAGTGCCCACGTACCGTAGAAATTGTTTCTACAGTAGGTCGCAATGCCATGGGCAAAATCAATAAGCGCACACTGCGTGCGCCTTATTGGGAAAGTGGCCGCACAATTGGCTGATGCGGGGGCATCACAATGGGGGAACAATGACAACTCAAAGCGGTGAAGTAGAGAAACTTGTCCTCAGTGAAACACCTGTGCCTCATGTTCGACGATTAACACTCAATCGGCCAACAAAGCGCAACGCGTTGTCGTACGCGTTGCGTGCTCAGTTATTTGAATTGCTCCGCGAGGCAGATGCAGACCCTGCAATCAACGTCATCATCATTCGTGGTGCTGGGCCAAGTTTTTCTGCCGGATACGACCTCGCACAGGATAAATCGGAAACGCCACCGTGGCCCATTAGTACGGCCGACGGCGCATGGGCACGTCATGTGCTCACTGGCTGGTTTGAAATGATGGATATGGCAACGCCCATCATCGCTCAGGTGCATGGCTTTTGTTTAGCGGGCGGCACTGAGCTTGCCACTGCATGCGATCTTGTTTACGTGGCTCACGATGCACAAGTGGGGTACCCACCAGTGCGCTCAATGTCGTCGCCCGATATGGCCTGGCATGCATGGATGCTCGGCATGCGTCGCGCAATGGAAGCAATGCTCACCGGCGATTCCATGACGGGTGACGAAGCAGTTGCTTCAGGCTTTGCAAACAGAGCATTTCCTGCCGACAAACTCGATGCCGAAGTGTTGGCCATTGCCGAGCGGGTGGCAAAGGTTCCAGCCGACCTGCAGGCGCTGAATAAGCGTGTAGTGCACAGGGCAATGGAAGCAATGGGGATGCGCGATGGCATGCGCGCAACTGCCGACATCAACGCTCTTGGTTTCCATCAGCGTGCAAGCAAAGAATATTTTGCAAAATTTGCAGGGGGAGTCACGCAGGCTCTCGATGCGCGAGACAGTTCATTTGGTGATTATCGAACAGGAGAGAAATAGCAATGAGCAATTCCATCGATGCAACAGATATTACAAAAGTAAATATGGTGTCGCCCGAAGTTCTCGAGTGCCCATACCCGTATTACGAGCGCGTGCGTGAAGAAGCACCGGTGCACCAAACTCCACTCGGCTTTTGGGCGGTGTCGCGCTACGAAGATGTGTTGTCGGTTGTGCGTAACCCTGAAATGTTCTCATCGCTTGCGCAAAGCAATTCATTTGTTACGCCACCACCACCAGAAGTCATTGAAATTGCCAAGCAGGGGTACCCACGGGTCAACACTTTGCTTTCTAATGACCCGCCTTCACATACGCAGTTTCGCAACTTGGTGAACAAGGCATTTTTGCCCAAGCGTGTTGCCCAACTCGAAGACTCCATTCGTAAAATTGCCAACGACCTCATTGACGCCTTCATTAACGACGGCAAGGTCGACTTGGTCGAGCAGTTCGCCGTTGGTGTTCCGCTCACTGTTATTGCCGACGCACTTGGTGTCGATCGTGCCGACATGCCGAAGTTTAAGAAGTGGAGCGACGACTCCGTTGCACCTCTTTCAGGAATGCTCACCCCAGAGCGCCAAATTGAATGTGCCCACAGCCGCATTGAATTCCAGAAGTACATGGTTGACCGCGTTCATGAGCGTGAAGCAAACTTGCGCGACGATTTATTGTCCGACCTCGTGTCAGCACGATTCGACTCGGGTGAGCGTGCTGGCGAAGGAATGACAATGGCAGAAATGCTCGACGTCATTGCACAGTTGTTGGTTGCAGGAAACGAAACCACAACAAAACTCATTGCCGCCGCAACCCTTATGCTCGTGGAAAACCCCGAGCAAATGGCCAAAGTCCGTGCCGACCACTCGCTCATTCCTAACCTCGTTGAAGAGGCATTGCGCATGGAAGCCCCCGTACAAATGTTGCCGCGCTTCACCAAAGAAGATGTTGAAGTAGGTGGCGTTGCCATTCCTAAGGGCTCTGTAGTCATGGCAATGTACGGCTGCGCAAACCGCGATGGCGCGAAGTACCCCAACCCCGACATGTTCGACATTGAACGCGATAACGCCCGTACACAAATGGCATTCGGCCAAGGGCCACACTTCTGTGTTGGTGCAGCGTTAGCCCGTAGCGAGGCACGTATTGCGTTCGAACTTCTCCTCAGTCGTCTCAACAACATCGCGCTTGCAAGCGTTGACGCCCCAACACATCGTGAGTTGTCCATGACCCTGCGTGGTCTCACCAACTTGCATCTCACCTTCACCCCCGCATAAAGACAGGAACCCCTATGCCGGTAGATCTCAACAACCTTCAAGCAACGCGCTATGAAGTAGTGAACCCCGGAGAGAACGGCATTGCTGTTGTCACCTTGAATAGACCCGATAGTCGCAATGCGCAAAACAAGCGCATGACCTATGAACTTGAAGCATGCTTTTCTGCAGCGTCACGTAGTAGCCAAGTAAAAGTTATTGTGCTGCAGGCCGACGGCCCTCACTTTTCATCGGGTCACGACATGCGCGACGATGAAAGCCATCGTGAGTTTGATCTTGTATTCCCCGTCGGCGGTTTTGGTCGTGAAGGCCAAGAAGGCCAGATGGCGTGGGAAGAAGAGGTGTACTTCAACATGTGCTGGCGCTGGCGCAACTTGCCCAAGCCTGTCATTGCTGCTGCGCAAGGAAAAACCATTGCTGGTGGCCTCATGTTGTTGTGGGTAGCCGACATCATCATTGCTGCCGACGATGCAATGTTCACCGACCCCGTTGTGGGCATGGGAGTGAACGGTGTGGAATATTTCGCACACCCATGGGAACTTGGACCGCGAAAAGCAAAAGAAATGCTCTTCACAGGCGGCTGGTTTACAGCGCAAGAAGCAGCAGTAACAGGCATGGTCAACAGAGTTGTTCCCGCTGCTTCATTACGTGACGAAACAATGAAGATGGCAGCAATTGTCGCGCAGCGCCCATCGTTCGCATTGAAGCTTGCCAAGGAAAGCGTGAATCAAACCCTTGAAGCACAAGGACAATGGAACTCTTTGCGCACAGCATTTGTGCATCAGCATCTTGCCCATGCAAACAACCGCATTAAATTTGGAATTCCGGTCGACCCGGGCTCCAGTCGTAAGTCGTAAGGGCATCTCGCTTAGCATTTTCAATGTGACGAAAAATGTCGGGAATGTGGTGCGCAAATTAGGAAGGCCACGAGCTGTTGACTCCGCCGATACTCGTGTGCGTTTGCTGGCAGCTGCACGAACATGCTTTGGTCAAAATGGTTACGAAAAAACAACTAATGCCCAAATCGCGGAAATTGCAGGTATCACTACAGGTGCGATCTACCACTATTTCCCTTCGAAGGTAGAGCTTTATGCTGCGGTATTCGAGGGTGTTCAAGATTTCATTTATTCAGAATTCGAATATGCCATCAATGAACACGACACTTTGGTTGACCGGTTCAACAGCATTCTCGACATTTCAGTACGTATTAACCGCGACGACCCCAGCATCGCTGGCTTCGTCGTCGACGTGGCTTCTGAAGTGCAAAGAAACCCTGAACTGCGTCAGGTCACTTCGCTACTGCGGCATCGCACCAGCGGATTCTTGGAAAAGTTGTGTGACGATGCGCAACAAAACAATGAGATCCGCCCTGGTGTCTCGCGCGAGGCGCTTCAAGACCTGCTCAATGCTCTGTTGTCTGGCCTCTTGAGGTTCTCGACCCTCATTAATGACTCGGCCCGACACGGGGCGGCAGTAGAAGTCTTAAAACTCATGCTCAGCAACGCTGTTTTTACCTCCGGTCCCTACGTGGTGCTCCCACGCCGAGGGCCAAGAGAGTCGCAGCTCGCAGTCTGAATCGTAGGAGGGCTGCCAAAGGTGCGAGAATAGAGACATGACAACCCAGATCCCCGTGGCCGAAGAACTTTTCACCTGGCCTTCTGACTCACCCCAACTCATCGGTACACGTTTCCCAGAAAGCGGCGTCACCACCTTCCCACAGTCGAAGTCTTGCCCAAAGAGTGGCAGCGAAAATGGCGAGCGCGTTTTGTTGCCTCGTCGTGGAACTCTGTGGAGTTGGACCGTCCAAGGTTTTCTTCCGAAGTCTCCTCCTTATGCAGGTAAGGAAACAGCTAAGACATTTAAGCCATATGGAGTTGGTTACATTCAACTCGGCGACGAGGTTATTGTTGAATCACGTCTTACCACTGCAGAAGCAAGCGAGTTAAAAATTGGCATGGACATGGAACTCGTTATCATCCCTTTTTCCACTGATGACGCAGGTAATGACATCGTCACATACGCATTCGCACCAGTAAAGAAATAACCAGAAAGTTTTATTGAAAGGCAAAACCATGGCAGAAGATGTAGCAATTATCGGAATCGGAATGCACCCCTTTGGGCGCCACGAAAACACCGGAATGGAAATGGGTGCTTATGCAGCTCGTGCCGCGATGAAAGACGCTGGTTGCGACTGGAGCGATGTGAACTACGCCTTTGGTGGTTCAGCATCTGCTGGAAACGCCGACAGCATGGTGTCGACACTCGGTCTTACTGGCTTGCCTTTCATTAACGTTGCTAACGGTTGTGCAACCGGTGGTAGCGCACTCATCAGCGCATACAACGCCATCAATGCAGGTGCAGCAGATGTATGTATGGCTATTGGTTTCGACAAGCATGAAAAAGGTGCCTTTGCTCCCGACCCTGCAAGTCATGGCGTTGGGCAGTGGTACGGCGATACCGGCCTGATGCTCACCACCCAATTCTTTGGTATGAAGATTCAGCGCTACATGCATCAATTCGGCATTTCTGAATCAACGCTTGCAAAAGTTGCAGTGAAGAACTTTCATAATGGTTCGCTGAACGAAAATGCATGGCGTCGTCAGCCACTCACCGAAGAGGAAGTGTTGAACTCCCTCATGTTGTCGAACCCTTTAACTCAGTACATGTTCTGCTCGCCTGGTGAAGGTGGCGTTGCCTTGGTGCTCGCCCGCGGCGATATTGCTAAGAAGTTCCAGAAGAAGCCTGTGTACTTACGCTCAGCAGTATTGCGTAGCCGTCCATTCGGTAGCTTCGAAGTGTTCAACTCATGGTTGTCTCCAGATCGTGGTAACAGCCCATCAGTAGGTGCAGCTGCAGCAGCATTCAAAATGGCCGGCATGGGACCAAGTGATATGGATATTGTTCAGGTTCAAGACACCGAGAGTGGTGCAGAAATTATGCACATGGCCGAATGTGGTTTCTGTGAAGACGGAGAGCAAGAAGATCTCATCCAGAGTGGTGCTACCAATCTCGACGGTCGCTTGCCCATCAACACCGATGGTGGTTGCCTCGCTAACGGTGAGCCCATTGGTGCGTCTGGCCTACGTCAGGTGTACGAAAGTGCTTTGCAGTTGCGCGGCGATGCTGGCGCCCACCAGGTGAAAAAGCCCATTAAGACTGCTTTCACACACGTGTACGGTGCCCCTGGCATCAGTGCATGCACCGTGTTGTCAAACTAGACAACTAGGAAGTGATAGCTCGCGAGCGTTGTGCTCTGCGAGCAGTGTCGGTTGCAAGCACAGCAAGTGCAACCCAAATGAGGCTGAACCCAATGATGCGCGTGGCATCGAGTTCTTCGTGATAGGCCAACCATCCGAGTAAAAAGTTGATGGTGGGTACGGAGTACTGCAACGGGCCTAAAACGGTGAGCGGCACGTGTTGTGCTGCGTAGCCAAAGATCCACAATGGAATAACAGTGATAATACCGGTACCGGCAATGAGCACCCATTGCCACGTTGACGCGTTGTGCATGGCGCTGTCACTGCTACCGCCTTGAGTAATCATCAGAACGATTGCAGGCAAAAAGAGAAACATCATCTCGCCTGACAGGCTTTCAATTGACTTGAGCGGTATTTGTTTTTTGAGCAACCCGTAAAGCGACCACGAGCCCGCAATGAGCAAAGCAAGATATGGCACGCGCCCGTAGCCAACGGTGAGAATTGCGATGGCAGCAACAGCTAATGAGACGGTTACTTTTTGCGCGGTGTTGAGTTTCTCTTTCAAGACCGCTACGCCAAGCCACATGGTGCACAGTGGCGCCATGAAGTAGCCGAGTGCAGTTTCAATGACGTGGTCGTGAGCTACGGCCCAGACATATGAACTCCAGTTCACCGTCAACAAAATGCTGGCGGCAATGAGGCGCCAGCCCATTTCCTTCGAACGCATTGCAGTGGTGATAATGCGCAGGCGCTTGTGCCAAATGACGAGTGGGGCAAGCGCGCAGAAGCTGGCAAAAATGCGCCAACCAATGAGTTCAAAGGGTGGAAACCCGTGCAGGTTTTTCCAATAAATAGTGAGCAACCCCCACATGACATATGCGCTTACTCCGGCAATGAGGCCAGAGCGCATACGTGGGTCGGGGGAACTCAGAGTGTCGACTTCCAGCTGTTGAAGTAGGTGATTTCTTCAGCGGGGCGACGCTTGCCCACTTTGAAATCTTCACCGGTGTAATAGGCAACAGGTATGAGTGCGAGTTGTGTGACCGTGTCGGGCAAGCCAAGCAACTGTGCTGCTTCTTGCTCGTACTTCAAGTGCAAGGTGGTGTAGGCAGTGCCGAGACCACGCGAGCGTGCAGCCAGCATGAAACTCCATACGGCTGGAAGAAGCGAACCGTAGTAGCCGGTTTGAGCGTGAACATCTGAATTGGTGGGAAGGCGGTCGAGGCCGATGGGAATAAGAAGTGCAGGAACTTTCTCGAGAATATTTGCCAGGTAGTCGGCTGAGTCCATAATTCCGTCAGCGTCGGTGCGGCCTTTTTTCTCAACCTGATTCCGCTGCATTTCGATGTAAGGGAGATACGCCTTGCGGTACAGATCGGCAAGACCCATCTTCAGGTCGGGGTCGTCGACCACCATCCAGCGCCATTTTTGTAAGTTCGAGCCAGCAGGAGCCTGTGCGGCCAGGCGCACGCAGTCGACGAGCAGCTCCCGCGGAACGGGCCGGGTGAGGTCGAGGCGTTTGCGCACGGCTCGGGTGGTGGAAAGGAGGTGGTCTGTCTGGTTCAAATCGAAGGTAAATCCCATAAGATTAAGACTAGTTGTCAGCACCCTCGGGGCTGATGCCAGAACGATTCTCGAATGAAGGACCCCACATGACTGATGCCAAGAAAATCTCACCGCGCCAAGAGTGGAGCGAGGCCTTTGAGGCATCGAAATTGCGTGAGGGCGAATACACCACCATGTCGGGTATCCCCATTAAGCCTGTGTACGGGCCAGAAGACGCCGAGCACCCTGGTGTGTACCCATACACACGTGGGCCGTACGCCTCGATGTATCGCTCGAAGTTGTGGACCATGCGGATGTTCGCTGGTTTCGGTACTGCCGAAGACACCAACTGGCGCTTTAAGGAAATCATCAAGTCGGGTGGCGACGGACTCTCCACCGCATTCGACATGCCCACATTGTTGGGCCTCGACTCCGACGACGAAATGTCGGAAGGCGAAGTGGGTCGTTGTGGTGTAGCTATCGACACCTTGGCCGACATGGAAGACCTCTACTCGGGCATCGATCTTTCACAGATCACCACGTCAATGACCATCAACTCACCAGCTGCAGTTATTTTCGCCATGTTTATTGCACAGGCTGAAAAAGCTGGTGTGAACCGCGCCCGCGTGGGCGGCACCTTGCAGAACGACATTTTGAAGGAATACCAAGCACAAAAAGAATTTGTGTTCCCTCCACGTCAGAGCATGCGATTGGTGCGCGACACTATTGCGTTCACTGCCAATGAAATGCCGAAGTGGCACTCCATTTCCATTTCGGGTTACCACATTCGCGAAGCGGGCTCTACTGCCGCCGAGGAATTGGCATTTACAATTGCCAACGGTTTTGCCTACGTAGAACTCGCATTGCAAGCCGGTTTGCCCATCGATTCATTCGCTCCGCGTTTGTCGTTCTTCTTCAACGCACACATCGACTTCTTCGAAGAAATTGCGAAGTACCGTGCAGCTCGTCGCATTTGGGCACGTTGGTTGAAAGAGCGTTATGGCGCCAAGCTCGACCGCTCCATGCAATTACGTTTCCATACGCAAACAGCAGGTGTGTCGCTTACTGCGCAGCAGCCTGAGGTCAACATTGTGCGTACAGCAATTGAAGCTCTTGCCGGAGTTTTGGGTGGCACGCAGAGCTTGCACACCAACTCCATGGACGAAGCACTTGCATTGCCCACTGAGAAAACTGCTCGCATTGCATTGCGCACACAACAAGTTATTGCTTATGAAACCAACGTCACTCACGTGGCCGACCCACTTGGTGGTTCATGGTTCGTTGAAGAACTCACCGATGAAATGGAACGCCAGGCAGAAGAGATTTTTGCTCACCTCGACAAGCTCGGCGGGGGTTCCATCTTGGAAGGTTGTATTCGCGGTATTGAAGAAAACTGGTTCCAGGGTCGCATTGCCGACTCGGCATACGAACTCGAGCGTTCTTTCAACCAGGGTCGCCGCACCATTGTTGGTGTGAGCAAGTTCAAAGAGGGCAACGAAGACGACAACCTCGACATTTTGCAAATCACCAATGAAGATGAAGCTCGTCAGTTGAAGCGCCTCGACGTTGTGAAGCACGACCGTAACCAAGCAGCTGTCGACGCTGCCTTGGCGAAGTTGGCAACAGAGGCCGCCGATCCGTCGGTCAATCTCATGCCCACACTCATCGAGGCTTCAAAGGCATATGCAACTTTGGGCGAAATGATGAACACCATGGCGAACGTGTTTGGGCGCCATGTTGAAGTGCCTACTATCTAAGAAGGTAACAACTACACCGCGTTGGTGTTGAGGAACCGCAGTATCGATTGGGGGAATCGTGCTTCATCTAGAGGAAATGCCACAGCGGGTCAAAGCCTTTTTTGAAAAGGTAGAGCCAACATGGAAAAACGTCTCGGTTGAAAAGTATGAGGTCATGACAGGTGGCTATAGCCGCTTGTTGGCCCGGGCAGATGTAGCGCACGATGGCGTTGTTTCTACTTTTGTACTACGCGGCGATCCACCAGCCGACAAGAGCTTGTTGTACACCAGTCGTGTTCAGGAGTACGAACTCTTGCGCACGGTCGGAGACGCCGGTGTGCGCACTCCGCATGCGGTGTATTTCGATGCAACTGGTGAAGACCTCGGAACATTGGCAATTGTGATGGACTTTTCACAGTCCACTTCGTTTTTGCCGTACGTTGCGGCTGGAAACTCTATTGATGGTTTGAATATTCGTCTTGCAGAAGCAATCGCTTCGTATCAGAGCATTCCTATTAGTGCTTTGCCAGCGAGCATGGAACGCCCAGCAAGCTGGGATGCTTACATGACCAAGCGCATTAACTCATGGCGCGAAGCGAGCAACAACCATGTGGAGTCGCTTCCTGTGTTCCATTACGTCGCCGAATGGCTCGATGCGCATCGCCCGCCGCCCGCGCCACTTGTACTGATGCACGGCGACTTTCAATGCGCCAACGTAATGGTGACCGCCGATGGACATATTGAGGTCATCGACTGGGAACTTGCCGGCATTGGCGACCCACGTGAAGACATTGGTTATTTCAAGGCAGTATCGCAGGCCTCTCCGCCAGACCTATTAGGTGACGATGGCATTGAAGGGTTTTGTGCCCGTTATCGCGAACTCACAGGTCTCAACGAACTGCAAGTGAACCCAGCAACTGTTGCGTACTTCTTGGTGCTGGGCGTAGTTGGCACCGTTGAGCAGTTAATGCAAGGTGGCGCTGCTTGGGCAAAGGGCGAAAATCACTTGTTTAACTCGGTGTTCAACCTGAGCTCGGTGCTCTTTGGCCAAAGTATGTGGCTCGATTTCTTGGGGCAGTTGTCTGAACCCATGAAGCAAATTGCCGCTGCAGCAAATGGAGGAAAATAAATGTTTTCACGACCAACAACCGAACAATTGCTTGCGGGCATCGCTCAGGAACTACGCACGGTGGTGGCGAGCGAAGTGCAAACCGAGACCACCAAAATTATGTTGCAGCAAATTGATCAAATTCTCATGGGTTGTTCCCGCCGTGCCGCGCATGAAATTGCATGGGTACATGAAGAAGCTGAAAAAATTGGCGCGTTGACCGGCAAGCCCATTGGGAAGCCAGCGAGTTTGCACCTGGAAGATGTGCTGGCGTGGTACCACCAAGTGAGTTCATTACTGTCTGATGAAGTAGGTGCAGCATTCCACAGTGGCGACCAGGGGCGTATTGACGCTGTGAAGGCACTGCTCGATGCTCGCTCAGCTATTGAAATGCAAGTGCTCGGCGCACTTGAACTTGTGGGTCGCGGTTAATAACCCAGTGGGGTAGCGGTACCACGGTCAATACTTCCGTGGCGAAATTTTGCCGAGTCGATGGGCATATGTGCGTCAATTGATTGGCTCGTGGTGTTCTCGTGCACGCAGATGCGCTCAATGATGCGCCATTCGCCGTTGCGATTTTCATATTGGTCGAGATAGCGCCCAAACCAGGTATCGAGAAAGTCAATGCCATTGTCGGTGCGAAACACGTAAGTGACGTTGTAGATCTCGCCCGAGGCGGTGGATCCGTTTACTTCAATGGCATGGTTCATGCAACAGTGCATGGTGCCAGTGAAACGTTGGTGTGAGTCAATCACGCGGTCGCAAAACGCCATTGCATTTCCCACAAATACTCCGTGGTCGTCGGTGGCTTCTGGCCAGTAGGCCGATTTCATGAGGTCGCCGTCGAGGCGGTCAACACCGCGCGCGTACCTGGCGGCAACTTGTCGAATGGCATCGTGGTCGGAAAGTGTTGCGCTCATGTTCCCCCTAGAGAAAGTCCGCAATTCAGCGGTCGTCATAGTGTAAACACGAGTGATGAAGAGTATGAGACCCAGAGCGCGTATCCATTGTCTCGTTGCTCTTCTGGTGGTTGCCGCCTCGTGCGGGTCAGCTGAATCTGAAACCACAACCACTTCGCCTTCCACAACAGTGCAGCCAGTTGCCTCTTCCACCACAAGCACGGTTCCGGCAGTGTCAGGAGAGCCAGTGGCGGTGGGGGTGCTCACGCATTCTTCGCAGAACAGCGTGCTGGAAGAGATTGAGAAGTATGTCAATACACAACGGCGTGGTGTTGGGGGAAGACCGTTGGTGCTCTTGGAATGCCAGGTGACTCAAGATAAGAAACTGAGCGACTGTGCCGACGAGTTCGCGCAAAAAGATGTGTATGCCATTGTGGCAACCGATGACGGTGTGGGAACTCTCAGTGCCTTGGAGGAACTTGCTCAAACAACGCCAGTTGTGGTGGCTAACCCCGTTGGGGTGTCTGTGCTGGTCTCTCAAGGAGTGACGGCCATTACTCCTGGAATGCCCGGGCTCATGTTGTCGTTGGCCATTATGGCGACGGGTCAAATCACTGGCGAGAATAAAAGCATCAGTGTTGTACATAGCGGCAGTGAGCAATCGAGTTCAATTTTTGCATCAATTGTGCGACCGGTCTTAGTGAAGTCGGGTGTGCGTGTGGAAAACATTTCCGAAGTTGTAGTTCCTGACGATGCAACAAGTGATGAAGTAGTGGAACTGCTCACTGATGCTGGAATAACTTCATCGGCAGTTATTGCCGATGTTGCTGGCAATAGTTGTTCAGGTTTCACAAATTGGGTGAACTCATTAACAACCCAACCCGTAGTGCTCGCCGTCGATGCATGTGCGCTGAGCAACTCAAAAAGAGAAACGGAAAATTGGTTTGTAGCAAGATACGGAAACGATTTCACCAATGTTCGCGATTCTGAATTTGGAAAGAGGAACTGGGTGTCGTCGTATCGTGAAGGAATAAGGGCTGCAGTTCTTGCTGTTGTCGACCTCTTGAATGAACGAACCGAACGCAACCTCAGCGTGGCTGAAGTGAAAGCGGGCTTCAATGCTTCCATTGAAAATATTCGTGGTTTCTCGCAGGCTCCTCAATGTGCACTCGTGTTGTCATATGTTGCTTTGTGTACAACGCAGGTGGGGTTATCGCAAGTAAAAAATGGTGAATTAATAGATGTGCGCGGCGGGACAACGGGAAATCCCATTGAACTATTCACCGAGATACAGCCCTCGGGCAGTTAGCGTGTGGGTATGAGTTCTGCTTGGAACAGCGTGGGTGCAGCGGCAAATGCATTAGAAAAAGTCACTATTGGCAAACTTTTTTCGCAAGATCCTGCGCGTACTGCATCAATGATGTTCTCGGCTGGTGAACTTCTGGTTGACTTCTCACGACAAAAAATTGATGAGCAGGCACTGCAGGCGCTGATCGCATTGGCAAAAGATGCCGATGTGGAAAACCTACGCAACAAGATGTTTAGTGGCGAGGCCATGAACAACACCGAAGGTCGCCCTGTATTGCATGTTGCCCTACGTATGCTTGCGAGCGAGAGCGTTGTGGTGGGCGGCGAGAACATCATTCCTGAAGTGCATGCAACGTTGAGTCGCATGGCAAACACTGTGGAACGCATTGCGAACGGAACACACGTTGGTTCCACGGGAAAAGCCATTAAGCATGTTGTCAACATTGGCATTGGGGGAAGCGACCTCGGGCCGGCAATGGCAATGCGGGCGCTGAGCGCCTATGCCGTCACCGGCGTACAAGCCCATTTCGTGTCGAATGTCGACCCCACAGATCTTGCCCAAGTTCTGGCGTACTTAAACCCACATGAAACTGCTTTTGTTGTTGCCTCTAAAACCTTCACGACGCAAGAAACAATGGCCAATGCGCACACGGCAATGAAATGGTTACAGACCGGAATGAATGTTGCCGATGTGCAGAGTCATTTTTTTGCTGTGACAGCACGTGTTGACGCGGCAGTACAATTTGGTGTCTCGGCGGAAAATATCTTTCCGATGTGGGACTGGGTAGGCGGGCGATTCTCGCTCGGTTCCGCCATTGGTTTCTCGCTCATGTGCTCTATTGGTGTTCAACACTTCAACGACATGTTGTTGGGTATGCGTGAAATGGACGAGCACTTTTGCTCAGCAGAGTTGCAAGAAAATGTTCCTGTTCTCTTGGCGCTCGTTGGTATTTGGAATCGCAATTTTCTTGGCAGTGCATCACAAGCTGTTATTCCTTACTTGCAAGAACTGGCACGATTCCCGGCGTATCTTCAGCAATTAGAAATGGAAAGCAACGGCAAACGTGCAAACCGCGCTGGGAAACTAGTGGAACATGCAACATCTCCAGTGGTGTGGGGAGAGCCTGGCACCAACGGTCAGCATGCATTTTTCCAACTGTTACATCAAGGAACCGATGTGATTCCGGTTGATTTCATTGGTGCCGCACGAACAACTGCGTCAGGGCTCGATGAGCAAAGTGCTCATGAGCAACATCAAAAACTTACGGCAAACATGTTTGCTCAAGCTTCGGCTCTGGCCTTTGGTTCGCCTGCAGCAACCGATGTTCCTGCCGCGCAAGGGGAGCATCGAGTATTTCCCGGCAATCGCCCCAGCACCACCATTGTGTTCACTGAGTTGAACCCGCGTGTATTAGGTCAACTCGTGGCCCTCTATGAACACAAGACCTTTGTTCAAGGTTGCATTTGGGGCATTAATAGTTTCGACCAGTGGGGCGTTGAACTGGGCAAAGTGTTGGCCGGCGATGTGCTTGCTCATATGGCAAACACATCGCTCGACTCCACACTCGACTATTCCACACGTGTTCTGGTGGAATGGTTTTTAAACAACTCTTAGCGAGCGACCGTATTCATTGTGCTCGCCTTAGCGAGCGACCATCATTCCCGTTTTTTGGAATGAGGCCGACATGCCAGCACCTGAGGTGAGGCCAGCGTCAACAGTGATGTTTTGGCCGGTGATGTAGCTGCCGCCTTCGCTGAACAAGAAGAGTGCAGTTTCTGCAATGTCGTTGGCGTGTGCGGCACGGCCAAGTGGTGACATGCTACCGATGCGCTCTGATGCAGTCTTCAAGTCATTTGGGTCACCAGCAATAACGTGTGCGGTCATGCCGGTAGGAATGGACCCTGGTGCAATGGAGTTGGCGCGAATTTTGAATGCAGCAAGTTCAGATGCTGCGCTGCGTGCCAAACCGATAACGCCCGACTTTGCCATTGCGTATGCGTGTGGTCCGAGACCACCTTGCACACCAGCAACCGATGCGGTGCCGATGATGCAACCACCATTGCCAGAAGCAATGATGCCGCGAGCAGCGTGCTTAAAGGTGAGGAATACACCGCGAATAAGAACGGCCATGGTCTTGTCGAAGTCATCCATTGGGGTGTCGGCAATAGGCCCAACAACTCCAACGATGCCAGCATTGGCGAATGCACTGTCGAGGCGACCAAATTTGGCGATGCCTGCATCGACTGCAGCGGCAACGTCTGCTTCCTTGGTGACGTCACACTGAGCGAAAATTGCCTTGTCGCCAAGCGACTTGGCAACTGCTTCACCGCGTTCAACGCCATAGTCGGCGATGATGACTTTTCCGCCTTCGGCAACAAGAAGACGAGCAGTGGCTTCACCCAAACCGCTTGCGCCTCCTGTAATGAGAGCAACTTTTCCTTCGTAACGACCAGCCATGGGTCCCCCTTCGCGTAGATGTTTCATTCACTGTAGTGTCGGGTCGGAAAAGGTGCATCGTCAGACGAGGTGTGCCACCTATTGGGGCAAGGGGTTCAACATGGGTAACGACAATTCTTTAGTGGGCGCCGGGCGCATTGCAGGTGCAGGGAAACGGCAAACAATCCTTGCGTACTTCAGCATGCGTGGGGTCGAGTTTTCTGAGCGAGTAGCGGCTGCGGGGGCGGCAGGCTTCGATGGTATTGGTTTCAACGTGGCTGAATACCTGAAATTGCGGGCCGACGGAACCACCGATGCGCAACTGCAGGCCATTCTCGACAAGCACAATGTGCGTATTTTGGAACTTGAAGCCTTGCGCCTGTTAGACGACGCAGCAGCAAAAGATTTTGAACATGTGGCACGTACCTTTGGCGCAGAACGTGTTCAAGTGATTTCTCCTTTCGGCCCCGACAAAGATATTGACCTGGAAAAGGCCTCGGCATGGATTGGCGAGCTCGCCAAACGTACCGAAGAGGCGGGCATCAACTACGCCATTGAGTTTTTGCCTCCCACCAAAATTCCCGACATTGCTACCGCACAGCGTGTTGCTCAAGCGAGTGGTCAAAAGAACGTTGGGCTCTGTGTCGACACCTGGCATGTATTTCGTGGAGCTGGCCTGGCATCGCTCGCCGATCTCGATTTCTCCATGGTGAAAAACGTGCAGGTAGATGACGGAACCATGAAGCCCCGGCTCGATGACTACATTCAAGACTGCATTCATTACCGCGAATTGCTGGGGGCCGGGGAGTTCCCCCTGGTGGAATTTTTCCGACGTACGCCGCCCGCTGCGCCCATCAGCGTGGAAATCATCTCCGACAATCTTGATGATATTCCTGCAATGGAGCGGGCAAAGGTGCAAGCCGAGTCACTTGAACGCACTTTGGCCTTGGTTTAGCCCATCTCTATATTTTGAGTTCGCTTGAGGGGCATAAAGTAGGCGACAATAGAGCCATGGCAGTGAAAGTTCCTCAAATTGGCCCCGCTACTCCTGAAGAGGCAGACCTCACAGGTCTCAACCCCTTCCGCGACACCATCATGCACCAGTGTCCGCACATGTATTTCCGGCGCATGCAACAAGAAACACCATTGTTCGATGTTGAAGGCACCGACGTTCACATTGTGACGCGCCATGAACTCATCGTGCCTTTGGTGCGCGACACCGAAACATTCTCGAACCGCTTTGGTAGCGCAGGTGAGCCACCCAAGGGTGAAGTTCTCGAAAAAATCAAAGCGGTGCTTGCAACTGGCTGGCCGCAAACGCCCACCATGCTCACCATCGACCCGCCGTACCACACACGCTTTCGCAACACGGTGGCTTCTTTTTTCACCCCACGCAAAATTGCTGAACTACGTCCGCTCATTGAAGAGTACGTCGACAGCATCATGGACAAATTCATTAACCGTCCCGACAAGACAATGGAATTCGTTCGCGATTTTGCCGTTCCACTTCCTATTGCTGCAATCGCTTCTATTTTGAGCGTTCCTCTCGACAAGATGGCCGACCTCAAGCGTTGGAGCGACGACTCTATTGCAACTATTGGCAGCAGCATTTCCGACGACCGCCGCATTGAAGCACTCACGGGCGTGATGGAAATGCAGCGTTATTTCGCAGGGCGCTTGGAAGAAAAGCGTGCAAACCCCTCTGACGATTTGCTCACCGCATTGGTAACTGCAGAAATTGATACCGATGAAGGAACTAAGCGACTCCTCGATATTCCCGAGATGCTCTCTATCATCGCCCAATTGCTCACCGCAGGAAACGAAACCACCACCAACACTTTTGCTGAAGGCATGTTGTACTTCGCTGAAAACATGGACGTGTGGGAAAAGGTGCGTCAAGACCGCACACTCATTGGCCCAGCGGTGGAAGAAATTCTGCGCTTGTCATCGCCTTCTGGTGGCATGTTCCGTGTTGTTACCAAAGACAATGTGGAAATTGATGGGTGCCCGGTTCCTAAGGGCGACCGCGTCATGCTCATGTACTCGGCTGCAAACCGCGACCCGAAAGTGTGGGGCGACACCCCCGACCAATTCGACCCACTGCGCCCCAACTTAAAAGAGCACCTCGCTTTTGGTAAGGGAATCCACTTCTGCATTGGCGCTCCGCTTGCTCGCCTTGAATTACAGGTGGCATTTGAGCGCATGGCCGATCGTTTGAAGTCGTGGAGCCTCCTCGAAACAAACGATTTCCGCTATCACGACAGTTTCATGTTGCGTGGCTTAAAGAAGCTCGATTTATCCTTCGAGTTGGCCTGAGCGAGTGGGCTCATAGCCCCTTAGACTCAGAAGTCTTATGGCAGGTGAACGAGTTCTTGTTGCAAAAGTTGGTCTCGACGGTCACGACCGTGGGGTAAAAGTGGTCGCACGTATTTTGCGTGATGCTGGCTTTGAAGTCATCTACACAGGTCTCTT
>Ga0214919_10005301_pt1 | contig 18380 bp, 18 predicted proteins | sample LL1503_MetaG_FD_177994 | JGI IMG/M metagenome (GOLD analysis project Ga0214919, IMG submission 177994) | Freshwater microbial communities from Lake Lanier, Atlanta, Georgia, United States - LL-1503 | ecosystem: Environmental > Aquatic > Freshwater > Lake | place: USA: Georgia | collected...
CACAAATTTATTTTGATAGATGTCATAATTATAATGTCCCTATATGTTCATATAATTTAACTGAACAAGAAGATACATGTAAAGATTTACTAAATTCAAAGTCTAATAATTCTTCTTATAAAATGTATTATTATGGTGTATATAATGATGAACTATATAATTATATAATTAATTTTGATGGTTCACATTATCAAATATATAAATCAAATCCTAAATATATAATTCAAGGTGTATATTTAATTGAAAATTCTGATTTAATAAATAATATGAATATTCCTGATTATAATTTAATGTCATATATCCAGGAACCTGAAAACTTTTATCTTCAAATGATGTTGCATCTATTAATATCAACTGATAAAATAACTTTTTGTCCTTATTGGGCTTTACGATCTTAGGCTAATATTTCTTTAATCAAATATATTTCAGTAATATTATCTTTTTCAATCAATATATAAAATAAATGTTTCATTATATGTAATATTGCATTCAATAGAATTTGAAAAAATCGTTCATCTACTTTTATAATACTTTGTAAAAAAGCTGTATATATTTGAGAAAATACAGGAGAATTTTCATCTGGCTCACGATCTAAAAAATATTTAAGAACTTTAATCAAATTTACTTTAGACGCTTTATTTAAACTAGTATCTGACCATGCCCATTTAATGTAAATATTTGATACACCATCATTCTTATTTTTAATAGGTATTATTTTTCCTATGTAAGATGCTTTTAAAATTGTAGGAGAATTGGTGTCTGATTTTATAATATAATATGGGTCTAAATCAGATGTTGGTGGTTCAATAATATTTTTATTATTTAATATTTTATTAATAATCGTTTTATATTTATCTTCTAAGTATTCACTATTAATAATAGCATCAGCTATAAAATCATCTTTTTTAATATCCATATTATAACATAGATATTAAAAATTATTATTTTTTACTTGTTTTTTTAGATGTCTTTCTAGTTACTTTTTTAGATGCCTTTCTAATTACTTTCTTTTTACCACCTGCTTGAACAACTTTTGAATCTAAGAATGTTTTAAGTTCTTCAAATTTAGATTGGGAAAGTGTATTTGTAATAGTTATGTCAGCACCTAAATTTGATATAGTCACCTCTAATGATATTGGATTCAGATAGAATCTACTTTTTGAAGTAGAATTTATATATAAATGTCCCATTCCATCATGATATCCTAATTTAGTTTGTTCATATGTTAACGGACTAAGTATATATATACTAACACCTGATGTATAAGTATCCGCAAATACTATTATATTTTTGTCTATTAACATTTTATATTATATATTATATATATATATATTATTTTCTAAATTTTGGTTTTTTATCAAGTATATTAAATGTAACAGGTTCTGCTCTTTTAAATTCTATTTTAGGTGAGTTATTACTTAATATCTCAGTTAGGCTTAATACATTTTTTGCAGAAAATTCACGCTGAACTGTTTCTTTTTTACCACCTTCATATATAGGTGGAAATCCGCCGTTATGATTCATATAATTATATATAATAAAATAAATTTATCAAATAGAATATATCGCATAAAATTTTACAATAATATCATTATAAATATCATATTTAATTGTAATTACTTCTGAATTATTAACTTTGTATTCTAATATTTTTTCATCATATTGATTTAAAACTTGAATAGATGTTGATAAAATATCAGATAATATAAATAATTCATATTTGTATATACTATCTAATGATTCTTGTGATACTAATTTTTCTTTTAATTGTGGTATTGATTTAATATTAAATTTAGAATATATTTTTTGTAGATTATTTTCTTCTAATAACCATTGAATAATTTTACCTTTAAACAAATTAATGATATCATTTTGTAATGAACTTTCATATCCTAAATTACGATATTCTATTTCTAATAATGGATTCTTAATCCAATAAAATCCATTAATTACACTTCTATAAAATCCACTATCAGTTTTAACCAACTGTTCTATTTTTTTACCAAATAATTTTGGTGGATATAATTCTATTTCTGCATTTACTTTTATTAATTTTTTCTTTCCTATTATAGGAATATTATTTTCACCATACATTTCTTTTAATATAGTATCAATTGTTAAATTGCTTGATTTAATAATTTTTTCATTTTCTTTACTAGAAAAGAAATCATAATTATATATATCATCAACACTATATGGTGCACGTCTTAATATTTCTTGTCTTTTAATAATATTATATACAATTTCATTACTTAATCTTCTAATAAAATCAGTTAACATATCAGATGTTAATTGTAATTGACATGTTTTTCCAACTTTATTACAATGAATATGCGAGCATTTTTGATCTAATCTACATATTTGTCTAAAATTAGTTATCTTGTAATTATCTAATTTTGGGATTCTAGGAATTATAGTTACAATATCTTTTACAATCTTTGATAAAAAATTCTTTGTTTTAGAAACATCATATGTTGAACATATCTCATCTAATTCTTTATTTAATTTCTGATTATTAAATAGATATTCACTTAATTCTAATCTAAATCTAGCATAACTTTCTTCAGTATATTCTACCTTATTCACTTTTAATATACGATCATCAACTATTATATTATCAGCTCCTTTTAATATTTCTCTATCAATAATATCATCTTCTTTTCTATTTACAATCATAAAATTTTTTATTTTATATTCTTTCGCAAATTTTTTAATCTCATTTTCATCCATACGAACAATTGTAATTGGTAATATAATATTTTCTTCGATGTATAATCCACTTACCATATATTTATCACGGATTTTTTGACTCCAAGTTATACCTTTTACATTAACATCAACACTTAATAAAAAATTCATACTAGTATTAATTGAATTAATAAAATCAACATAATTCTTATGAATTGGAACTTTATCTATACATCCAGAGGATTGAACTGGAAATAAAAATTCATTTTTACTATTTTTCTTAGTAATGATTAAAAATCGACATTTATATCTTGAATCAATTACTTGTCCTGTAATTTCATTAGAAGTTAATTTATTTTTAACTTCTCTAGCTGTTAAGAATATAGTTGAACTAATTTTTGTATTTTGTAAACAATTCAATGTATAATATTTATTTACTCTGTTAACAATATTATTTTCGATATCCTCAAACATATATGTTTTATACACATTCATGTATTTTTCTTTTTTTTGTTGATCTTTTTGTAAATGAAAAACTGGAAAATATATTGTATCATCTTTAATTAAAATTAAATTTTTCTTTGTTTTATAATCATTATAACTTTCTATATTTTTACATAAAAGAACATAATCGTCATATTTAATCCAATTACTTTCTTCATCAATTCTCTTAGAAACTCTCTTTTCAAATATATATGTATTAATATCAAATTTAAAAGATACTAAATCATCCAAAAATTCATGAGAAACTCCAAATCCATTATAAATATAATTTTTAAATGTTTCTATATCACCAAATCTCAATCTGATTTCTCCATTGTTTAAACATGTAAAGAGAGTATCATTCATATTATTAAATAATTCATCTAATATTTCTCCATATTCTTTTTCTAATGTAGAAGCAATGGCACTAATATATGGTATTTTTTGATTTGATACACCATACTTGAAAAAATATCCTGATTTTGATTGTAACAAATAATGATTTTTTATTATTTTATCATTAGATCGTAATTTATTAAAAAATATTTCAAGATATTCAGGTAAGAAAGAATATCTTCCTTCTTGAATCTTATTGGTTTCTTGCAATATATATATTTTATCTAATTTTACATTCTTGATTTCCCCTACACTTTCCATTATCCCACCTTTAGAACATGTTTCATTAAATTCTCTCTTTTTTTGATTCTTTGTATTAAATGAATCATTCTTAAAACAACAAGGCATACATAATCCGGATGGATGTTTACTCTTAGTTAAATATCCTAAATATGAATATTTTTTATTTACTTCTGGATCACATGTATAATATATATTTTTACCTTCAGATGGTATATTAATTGATTTTAATATGACTTCCTTTCCATTTATTTTTACTTTCTTTTCATATTGTTTAGTAGTTGGATTTAATGTATATCCATGGGCTAATAAATCAACTTCACTATAATTTGGAGTAGGTTGTCTTTTTTTAGTTCCACTATTTTGACAATTTCTTGACCAGTGATTTTGACCTTTTTCTGGTCTAAATCCTAATCGACTTTTATCTAATTTAGTCATTTGTTTAATTGTTCTAACATCATCTTGAATTTCAGCAATAACTTCAACTTTATTTCTTCTTTTTGCAATATTATTTAATGATTTTAATACATCCATCATATCTTTTTTATCTGAATTTTTATGGTGATATACATCTACATATAAATATAATATAATATTCATTAATTTTAAAATTTGATTTAATTGATTTTGTGATCTTGCACCTGATATACGAATTTTATAATTTTCAATTGATTTTCCTTGAATATCAACTTCAACACCAGATGGTTTAATTCTAGGTATATTTTCAAATTTTTTCAATATATTTCTAGCCTTTTTTAAATGTGGATACTTATCTCTAGTTTCACGAATTTTTTGAAGAACAACTGCATCTGTTAAATTAAATTGACTACCAATTTCCTTTATTATTCCCTTTTCATCATATTCATAATTTTTTAAAAAATATCTGATTCGTCGTTCAATATTCATTTCACTTGAATAATTTGATATTCTTTTGTATCTAAGATACGTACCATATTTACTTAATTCATCTTCTACTTTTTTCTTTTCTTTTCCTTCCCTCTTTCTTGGATGAATTACTACTGATAAATATGGAAAAAATAATCTGCAAAAATCTGATAAATCATTGTGATCAATTGTATATGATTTGATTTCTTTTTTATTTTTATCAGACATTGGTGTTCTTCTTGGAAGAATAAAACTTTGAATATTATTTATAAATGCAAATTTAAAATCAATATTTTGAGGAACATATATCTTGAAATAATCATTTTCTTGATTTATCTTTCCAATTAGATCTTGAATATAATGAAAAGTTCCATGAATATCTTCAAACGTAGCTTGATCTTCTTCTTTCCATTGGGTTTTATATTCTAATCTACCATATTCACTTAATTTTACTGAAATATATTTATTAGATGATCCACCTTTAATATCTACTTTAATTTTAAAACTAATACCATATGGATTACTTTCTAACCATTTTGACTGTATTGCATCTTTATCATATTCAGGTGTAATCGTTCTAAACTTATACCATCCTGCTGCATCTGGCGGTTGATATTGAACAAATGGATATTTTTCTGATAAATTAAAATTTTCAAATATACGATGAAGATTAAATTTTAATAAACTTGCGGTTGTAATATCTTTTTCCAAATTAATATCTTTACCATTAATATTTGTAATAAATAATGAAACATGTGTTGTTGTTTGGGTAATAAAATTATCTTTAAAATAAGATTCATATTCTTTTGTATTATCATATTCATTTTCTACATAATGCATTACATTATTTTCTAATGATAAATCATTATCAATTGTCATAATTGTTTGTCTTATTTTCTTTAATTCCAAATCTGAATTATTATTTAAATAATCTAAAATTTGAGGTAAATCTGTTACAGATTCAGTAAAATATATGTATACATATAATTCTCTTAAATTTTTAAGAACTTCAGTTGATGGTGAATAATTTAATCCTAATTCAGTATAAATATCCGTGAAATATATTTCATTATTATATAAATAATCATTATAATCTTGAAGAATCATATGATTATTATCTTCTGAATGTATTCTAGATCCATAACGATTCATACTTTCCTTAATTACACCTAATTGTCCCTTTAATATCTCATAATCATGAAAATTCTCTAATGGAACTGTTTCTATTTGTAATAAATTATTTTGCTTTAACCATGATCTACCTAACATTATATTATCAATTGTTTCATGATATTTATTTCCATCAAAATGATTATACGTATATTCAACCCATGTATAAATTCTAGGTGGGATAAAATATGGCATTGATGATTCAAATGTTTTATTTTTTTCTATTGCAATACATATCTTTTTTTTCATATTTAAAATTGTATCATCTGAATAAATAAATTGTGAATATATATATTTCTTTTCTACAACGTCTGATATTTCAGCAGAATAATTATTATTCATATTTTCAGTAGAAAATTCAATATTTCGTTCTTTTCTTGTTTTTGCACGGGTAGCTTCTTCTTCTAAAATATCATCTAATTGTTTTTTTGTTTTATTTGCTTCGGAATCAATATCTTCATTAATTAAATGCATTTCTTCTAATTCTTCTATATTAAATTCTTCAGGTTCTTGTTCTTCAATTTCTTCTTGAAATATTTCCTGTTCTTCTTCTTGTTCTTGTTCTTCTTCCATTGATAAATCAACATCTTCAGAATCACCAACAGCATCTTCTACATTTCCACCAACTAAAGATTGATATTTTTCATCATCAAATTGTTTTTTTAATCGTTCAATTTTTATTTTTCCATTAAATGAATAAACCAAATTATTTTTCTTACTTGTTTTAATATGTTTTTCTATCCATTCACTACCCATTTTTTTAATAATTGCGCTATTTGGTTTATCTTTGTCTGATGTTGAATTAAAAATCTTAATACTTTTTTTAATATGATCACTTAAAAAAAAGTTTTCATACCAATAAATATCATAAGTTGTTTCTAATAATTCAATTTCATCTGGAGATAATTCAATTAATGTTTCAAAAAATGTTAAATTCATAATTTTTGATATAATTCTTTTAATGTTATTTGATGTTCTCCCTAAAAAAATATAATAAAAATACTGAAATTTACGATTAGTATTTCTATATTTATAGATAATTTTATATGGTTTGTAAATCATGAATTATAATTAGAAATAAAAATTCTTATTTCTAATTATAAACCTGCAGCACTTAACGGAATAAATACTAATGGAATATATGCACTTACTTTACACCAATATCTTCCTGGATCATTATTTTTATTTGTAATACCATAGAATAATGATAAACATGTTAATACAACAAATATTATATTTATAGGTAATTCAAAATTATCAAACTCTAAAATTATAAATGCTAATGTAAACAATTGATACACAATATCTGAATAAGGATGAGTTTGATTCCACCTTTTCAATATTAGTATATTCAAATTTATTAAATATATATATGCAATATGCAATACCTATCATACCATAAAACATCGTTATCAGATATGAATTATCAGTTAATTCACCTTTGTAATTATAAACTAAATATGCCATGTTGCAACATTTATTGTATAACACATATAAATTATTATAATATATTTATTCATAATAATTGAATTATTTCTCTTTGATTATAATATTTCTTAACCCATCCTCGAAACCAATTACAATGTAATATAAATGTACATACACTAAATATAAATAAATCATTATAAACCATAAATGTCTTGTATAATAAATAAATATTGTGTAATAATCTAAAAATAAAAAATAATAATCCAAATAATTGATAGTTTCTATATTTTCTATTAATATTACCAATATTTAATAATATTGTTGGTATTTCATATGGTAATCCAAAAATATATAAATGAACACGATTATAATATTTACCATATACAAATAAACTTATATATGCTCCATGATGGATATATGATGTTAATATATTTTTATTTAAAATAACTGGATAATATTCTAAACCAATTAATAAATCAGATATAAAATAACTTAATGAAAAGTTATAAATAATATTAGTTACAGTTGGATTAATTAGTGTTATGTCCCAATAATTATTATACATTAAATAATATGTATATGGTGTTAATAATGTCATAAGAATACTATATACAAATGATAATAGATGACTATTACTATCATTATTATGATTATCTACTGGTAAATTAAAATAATAAATTAATGGAAAATATGAAAGTCTCCATAATTTTGATAATATGAATATTGGATTTGTAATAATACCTAATGTATAATTAAAGATCATTTGTAATGATAAATTTACGTTTTTAAGTTAATTTTATTTTATAGTTTACTGTCAAATATTAAAAAAGTTAAAAACACCCTAAAAAGAGTGAGTACTTAACGGTATACTAATTGTATATGTTAAATTTATAATTGGAAATGATTCTATTCTTGGACATAAATTTGTGATTTCATATCCTTCAAATAATTTTTAAATTATTTCAATTTAAAAATTGTTTTCGTAAAACTAGAAATTGTAATTTAATACATTCGTATTAATTTCAATACCACAATATTCTTCTGGTTTAGTATTATAATCAATAAAATCATACATACCACTATTTTTAGCGGTTTCTAAAATATACTTATTGATTTCAAAAAATAATTTAGTATGTCCAACTTCAGGACATCCTATATGTGCAATTTCATGAACCGCTACATATAAAATTTTATTATAATCATAAAATGCAAATGATTTCTTATTTCTTAAGCAAAATACTAATTCTTCTCCTTTATTAACGCTATAACTAGTATATGGACTATCTTTTTCTACTTCTCTTATATACACAGTTGTTAAACGTTTTATAATAAGTGTCATATATTCAATATATTCTTTATTATTTTCTTTTTTAGCTCTCTCTAATGATTTTTGGGCAATAATTTCTAAATCTTTCTTTAATTTAATTAAAAGATCTACTGCTTTCATTTTATCAGCATGTTCTTGAACCATATATATTTGACCATTAAATTCTGCAGTAACTAATCCAGCAGTTCTAATTGAATATATTAAATATATGATTAATAGAACTAAAATAAATACATAAAGTTGCTGCATCATATAATTAATTTAGAAATTTAAAAATTAATTTCTAAATAAAATTATATTATGGGAAATAGTGCATCTACAAATACCGTTCATGAACAAAATGAAAATATTGTTGCAAATCAAAATAATTCTTGGAAAAATGCAGTGAATGGTGATACTGAAGCATTATCTATTGCACCAAATGTAACACATGCTGCGTTTGAAACTACATCTGATGCACCTCTTACTGTAAGTGAAAGTTTAGGTGCAATACCTGTTAAAAATAATGAAAGTTTATCAGGAGGTGATTTAATTTCATTTGGTGCTTCTCTCTATAATCAATTATCTAGTTTATTACAAGATACTGAAGGAGATGCTGATAATTTTAATGGAGGAATAATTGAAAGTAAATTAAATGAAATTAGATCTTTATTAGAAGAAACTGAAACTAATAATTTAGTAGGAGGTGATTTAAATAATACTCAAAAACTTAGAGATTTATTATTACAAGATACTGAAACTTTTATAAATTTTCGCGGTGGAGCTTTAGAAAATGAAGAATTATTTGATCATTTAAAAAAGAAACATAATAAATCAGAATCTGCACCAGTTAAAATGGAAGAAGTTAAAGAAGTTTCAGAAGTTTCAGAAGTTAATGAAGTTCCTGAAGTTGCAAAAGAAGAACAACAAAATACTGATCAATCTGGTGGATCTGAATTAGATACTGAATTAAAAGGAATATTAAAAGAATTACAAACAAATGCCAAAAATTATAAAGGTGGTAAATCAAGCAGAAAATCTAGCAAGAAATCAAAGGCTTCTAAAAAACAATCTAGACGCTCTACTGAAGAATCTAATATGAGCAATGGAACATATGATATTGATACTGAAGGTGGTAGTGATGATGAAGATTACTTAACATCTACATCATCAATGAGAACATCTGATATTAATATTAAACACTATAGATCATAAATAGATTAAAAAATAAAATAATATTTTTTAATCAATATCTTCTGGCCTTTTATCCTTGATAGGTAAATCCTTTGTTGATGTTCCTAATAAACGCTCAACGCTTTTCTTAACATAATTTAATGGTATTTGTAATGTTGTATATGTATCTTCAATAAAATCAATATGAGATCCCATCTTATTACATTCTTTTTGTATTTCATCTATTTTTGTATTATTATTTTGATTTAATGAATCTATTTTTTTCTCTAAATTATCAAACTTTTCTACTACCAATTTTTCCAAGTTTGTAATTTTTATTTTAATATCTTCTAAACTAGTCATAATATACTTTAATGCTATAATTAATTTAATCTAATTAAACTTAAAGTGTTCTAATAATAAAATAAATCCACCAGTTATTGATATATTTTTCAAACAATTTACTAATTCTTTTTTATTTACTGGATTATGATATAGTATTGTTGCAAATATATTAAATCCTATAAAAGCCATTATTGTATAATATACATATTCTTTGTTTTTATCCGTATATATTGAGTATATAACAAATAATGATCCAAATAATTCTAGAATTATTACCATGTAAATTGCTAGGACACATAAATTCATTGGCAATATATCTAATTTAGAATGTAATGATTCTGCTGTTCCATTAACATCCACTATTTTTCCATATGATGAATATATATATAATGAGAGTAAACAAACAGATGCTAAAAGTAAATTAGTATTCATTTATATAATTAGTAAAATAAATTTTTAATTGATTGAATGGAGTTTATATTGTGGACTTGTATCTGAATAGACTAGATGATAATTAGACGGCAATTCTACATAATTCCATGGTCTTTCTACATTTATCTTATTCTTTATTAGATCTTGATATGCACTAGTACATACAAGTGAATTTGTAAAATGAATATATCCGAGTAATTTGTTGAAACTTGGATGTGTTTGAAAACAAACAAATGGATCATGTTTTAGACAAATATTAACAATAAACTTTCGATGTTCAACATTATTAACATGCTGAATAAATAACTTCTCATATAGATCAGTATTTAGTTTAACTGTGTTCATTTTTGATGATGATTATAGTTATATTAAATGTTTTATGGTAATGATTTTTCAATTTTCTAGAAATTATCGAACATTATTCATGATAACCATCTATCTAATGATACACTTTTGGTATATACTTCTCCACGTCGTCTGGCTTCTTCTTCCTTAATTAAATCATTAAAAATTTCGTCAACATCTGATGGTTTATCTACTAATAAAGTTAGGAATTGTGAACATGGTTCTCTAATCTGGTTAGTTATATAAAACATATAATCAAGTTTTAAATTATTTTCAATTATATAATCTGGATGTTCTATCATATTACCTTGTAATTGTTTTTGTCCACGAAGTTTTGGAACTTCTATATATGCATATGGAACACGATCATTCATTTGAATAGTAGTGCTTCTTTTTTCGCTTATAATTCTTTGTGCTAACATTACATGACCAATATTTATAAAATTTTGTTCATTACCGTCAGCATCTAATACAATATTTCCTTTTTTATCCTTTAATACAGTTTGCTTATATTTTTTAACATCTTTAAATGTCTTACTAGTCACAAAATCTTTTAATGGAAATTTTCCTTTGAAAATCGATCTGATTGTTTTCTTTAAAAATAAAATTGTCTTTTCTCGATCAATTTCATTCATCATAATATCAACCATTCCTGATAGCACTCTTTTAGAAATCATACTTACATCCCTTCTTTTCAATGTAACCCCCATGGAAGTCATTGTATATTCTTGATCATTCGTTTCATATTTGGGTCCAATATAACGTTTTTTGCTAAAAATTACGAATGGAAAAAATGTTTTTTCATATGATAACTCATGTGGAAATTTCATTCTTGCTTGAATGAATTTATTAATTAAAATTCCAAGTTCAATAGCAGTTTGCAAAACCTCTTTCGAATATATAATCTCCCCCGTCTTTTTATCACTAATGACAAAGTCATTAAAAATACTATCCGTATTATGCACAATAATCTTACCAATACCAGCTTGAAAATGATGATTCTCTGTTGTTAAATCATAAACATATTCATCATTAGAGTATGGTATTTCATACATCTTTTTAATTGCATTAGGATTTACAAAATTATTTTTATTTTCAGTGCATATTAATCGAATAAATGCTTGATCTGATCTTGATTCAATAATTGTTGAATAACCTAAACATTCTGCCAAATACATTATAGATGCTATGTTTTTTTGTAATGGTTCATAAAAGGTTAATGTTTCTAATCCCTCCCAATATGCTTTTTTAATTCTCATGGAACCATTTATTACCCAATTAGGGACCAAAGATAAATTTATAAATTTATTAATCAATGAGGATAATGATTGATTATGTTTCTTAATCACAGGTTTTAAAACTTGCATAGTTTCACTGCATTCAATAAAATCTGATTTGTTTAATATAACCCATCGATATTCAGGATATACATTTTGACAATATTCCCAATATTTTTCTATTATACTTGAATCTGTATGAATTAATTCAAATTTATTTACATCTATTTTACCATACATTGTAAAAAATGCAAATATAGCTGCTTCTTCATATGAATATTCATCTTCTTTATTATGCCCAGTGAGTGCTATAGGATAAATAGAATGCAATAATTTATCATTAATTTTTACATCTTTGGGTGATACTTCTTTATTATCTTCTGTAATCAATGAATGATCATCTGTAACATCAACTAATCCTTGATGAGTTATTACTCGAACCATTTTCTTATGAGGTGCTAATTTATGACGCATCACATTTTTGATTAATGTCCATCCTGTTTCTGTCCAAGTATAAATATTATTATTTTCTATTTTATTATATTCCTTATCATCAGAACTAATCCATTCACTATCTTTACATAATTCTTTAATTGGAATAATTTTAATTTGATCATTTTCATTAATCAAGATTGGTGTATAAGAAGCAACACTATCACCATATACTACTTTAGGGTTAATATCATATTTATCAAATACTTCTTTTACAGTAGAAATAATCTTATTAACTTCCTTTTCATCATCGGCCAAAGTCTTCCCTGCCTTATTCTTTAATTTTTCAGTAAAGTATGCATGTAATTTTTCTTTGTTATCATGATTCTCATAAATATACATTAACGTATTCTTAAAATCTTTCTCAACAAAATTCTTGGCAATCATAATCTGACCACGACCTACCGCAGTAGTCGATGCCGCTAATCTAACATAACAAACTGGTGATGTTCCGGCACCAATCTGACCATAGAGAGAATTAGCAGTTAATTTCAAAGCTAATTGTCTGCCCTCGTAAACAGCTTTCATAAATACATCGGTTTCTGATTCAGCCATTTTTCTTACTGCTTTTCTTTCTGATAATAGATCATTAAGAATTTCAGGAATTACACCAAATTCTCCTGGTTTTTTAGCAAATTTACAAACAACTTCGGTTGTCCCTTCTGAAGATTTTTCATCAAATTTAATTGTATTGTAAGTCCAATCTGGTAAATTATCATATTCTGGATCATCTACAAACATCTCATGTGAAATATTTTCTGCAATCATTGATGAAGGATATAGAGAAGAATAATCATTCACTGAAATCGGAACTCGATGAAATTTAGGTTCTGGTGTCAAAACAATCGCACCTTCATAACCAACCTTATCTTCATCATCTTCTGATTTATGAACTCGTGGTAGAACTTTAATTAAAAATCCTTTCTTTCTACATTTCTTTACAACCAAACTAAATGACTTAATTCCCTGACCACGCAAGAAAATCCATTGCATTGGTACACTAGAAATACTAGCCATTTCCATATTCTCTGGAATTTTATTCAGTTTCAACATTAATTTAATTGGTAAAACGCAATCTTGAATACAATATTTTGCAATCGTAGTAATTCCTTCTGGTTCACCTGTTTCATAAAACTTAAACATCTGCTTTGCACTAATATCATCTTTCACTATACCAGCAAAGAAATAAATATGTTGACTTGTTTTCTTACTAATGGTTTCATTATCCAAAATAAAACTTAGATTACCTCGAACATCCAAATATTCTTTGGTTAAATTTATAATCTTTAATTTTTCACTGATAATATCATCTTCTTCAGATATTTTAATAAAATTTCCTAGCTTATATTCTCCTGGTTTCTTAATATATATTCGTGTAATGTCATCAATAATTTCTATTTTCTTAATAATTTCTCTCATAAAATGCTCAGCTACTGAATCTAATTTGTAACTATTTAATTTATAATCTTTCTGAATCAACTTCATCAAATCAATCTGAACTCGACCAACTGTATTATAATAGTGCATTAAATTGTCACCTAATGCAGCAGATGATAATTTAACATCAGCTTTAAATTCAGTTCTAGTATTCATACGACTTAAAAATCCAAATCCAAGATCTTTTAATCTTAATAATTTTGCACGACCTTCAATATATTTTTCATCGAAACCATAAATATTATATCCAGTTAAAATATCAGGATCTTCTTCTTGAATAAGTCTTTGAAATTCCATTAATACATCAGATTCTTTCTTATATGATATAACAGTAGAACCTTCTATTTCATTACAATCTTTTAATGTGATAATATATCTTTTTTGATCAGCATCACCAATTGTATGAAACACCATACCAATTTGAATAATTGGATCTTCTTTTCTGTCAGCCTGAGGAAATTCTTCATCATGACTATAACATTCCAAATCAAACGAACAGATTTTAAATTTTGCTAAACCCAACTTGGGATCATCTGCAGAAAAGTTTTGCTGAGAAACAATTTGATCATAATTAATTCTTAAATGATAATCAGTGAATGTTGGAGTATCTTTTTCAGACCTGTAACAACCCTTTGGTAATTTAACCCAACCACATGATTTAATATCTTGAATATGCATAAATCGCAACATTGGATCAAAATTGCTTTCATAGAGTTGAAACTTTTCATTCTTACCATTTATTCTAATTTCTAATATACCATCTTTAGAACGATTATGATAAAATCTCATTGTATCACTAGTCTGAAATCGAATCATTAAAAAACTAAATTTCTTTTCTGCTGTAAATCCATAAAATTCTTTCCATTCAGTTGGTTTATAATCAAATATATATCTTCCATGATCTTTACTCATCATTTTCATACCAGTAATTAATTTTTCTACTTGTATAATTGTCCAAGTTCTTGGTATTTTTATGAAAAAATATGGATAGAAATTATTGACTGTTACGGTTAATGAAGATCCTGTATTTGTTCTGCCAAAAAATCGGATAACAAATTTCTTATCTTCGTCATCGCCTACATTTTCAGACACCCAATCTATAATATTACAATATACATTGGTTGTTGATGGTTTAATAATATTTTCTTCTGGTGTAGCCATTCTTATACTTACTATTAAAGAATAGTGTTTAAATTTATATTTTTCAATTATTATTAAGAAAATTGAAAAATATATCATATAAATGTTCTATACTATTATAATTCATAAGATGACTACATTACTCTTTTATCCTTCTGATTTCAATCTTCAACATATTATTAAATATGTTGAAGATGAAATTGATACTCTTACTACATTAGATAAGACATATAAGGTATTTAATTATAATTCTTCTTCAGTAGAAGAGCAACAAAATGTGTTGTCTAGTAGATCAAATGGCCGTAACTTATCTATTGTTCTAGACTTTATCAAAAATTATGTAAATAATAATCAAGATAAGCAATTTTATATTTATCTATATACAGATGGTTATTCAAATACGTATAAAGATATTAATATTTCTGATTATATTTCAAATAATATTATTAAATTTAAATATATAAATATTGAGAATAAATATAATCTTGGTAAGTTAGATTACAATAATAATTGGAAATCTAATAATAAATTTATTTATATAAGTACCGTGAAGTGCCAAAGTTCTTAAATACTTGTAAATTTGTCTTGTAGCGTTTGTACTTTCTCTGTAATGTATAAAATTATTTTAATTTTGTTTAAAAACCATTATCAAAAGCATATTCTTCAAGCACATCATCTTATACTTGTATTTCTTAAAATTGTCGATATTATGATTAATCGGTAATTTATATATAATCATCTTAGTCATCTCATCTAAAAAGATATCTTCGATAATTTCATCAAGTTTTACTTCTTCTGCAATCCCATTTTCATTGCTTGGTAATAAATCTTTCTGAATCATAATATCCATTTTATATTGTGATTTATATATCGGACCTCCCCATGGTGGATCAATAAATACAATATTTTGTTTTAATTTATGTATTAAATTCAAATAATTGTCATTATAAAAAGAAATATTCTCACGTGAATACTCTTTCATATTGTGAACCAAATACTGAAATCGCGTTGTATTTATCTCATTTGCATTTACTTCCTTAAAACATCTACTAAATGATAATGTATTTCCTCCTATACATGCCATAGCATCAGTAATAATTAACTCATCTAAATTATCTGTTGGAAATGCTAACTGATAATTTTTTCTAATAATTTCAGTAATCATATCGGCTTTTTCTGGCAAAGTAATACTATATTTTGCAACATCATCCATTAAAATATGTTTATGCTGCATATCTGGAAAAAATATATTTTGATCACTCATTCTCTATATTATACTCTTACTATTTTTTATGAATGATTGTTTATATAAATAATTTATATTTATTTAAACTATGGGAAAAAACAAAGCTGATGATATTTTACAAATAGGGAATGAAAAAAATACAAAATTATATCTTGAATTTCATAAATTAGTTAAAATTAATGAATATCTTTATACTAAACTTACAGATCAAAAAGAAAAAAATACATACAAACATAAAATTATTAGTTTACGTAATTCAAGTAAACAAATAAAAAATTTTATTTCAGAGATTAAATCTGGTAAGGATTTAGAAGAATTACCTGGAATTGGAAAAGGAACTATAGCTAGAATAGATGAATTTCTTACTAATAATAAATTAGAAGAAGTTACTAATTTTTGTAACTTGAATGATTGTAATTCTATATTAAGAACCAAAAAAGGAATTTATGAAGATTTACTTACTGTTTTTGGTATAGGTGATAAATTAGCTAAAAAATTAATAGAAACATACAAATTAAAATCGATAAAAGAATTGCAAAAATTAGTTGATTCCAATAAAATAGATCTACCTGATAATGTTAAAACTGGATTAAAATATTATGGTAAAGTAAAAAATAATATTCCACGATCAGAAATAACTCAAATTCGAGAATATATTTATGAAGTATTTGAAAAATTAGATCCTAATATTGTATTTGATATATGCGGATCATTTCGACGTAAGAAATCCACTTCAAATGACATTGATTTATTAGTAACTTCATATGAAAATAAAAATGTTTTAAGTAAGATAATAAATAAATTAAAAGAAGAAAAATTCATTATTGAAAGTCTATCAGGTGAAGATTCATCAACTAAATTTATGGGATTATGTCAGATTGGTAAGTATAAAAATTCAGAAATTAGACGCTTAGACATACGATATGTTGAAATAGAATCTTTTTTCCCTGCATACTTATATTTTACAGGATCATATGAATTTAATGAACGAATGAGAGGTATTGCTAAAAGACAGGGATATAAATTAAATGAATATGGCTTGTATAAATTAGAAGATAATAAAGAAAAATTAATACAAATCTATTCTGAAAAAGATGTTTTTGATATTTTAGGTATGGATTATCTAGAACCTAAAGATAGAATTTAATTTTCAGTCAAGGTTGGACTAGGTAATTCTGATGATGATACATCTTCTCTAAAATTTAAATCACCACCTTCTTGTCCTGGGATAGTAGGAATAGTTTCTACTAATACTGGAGTTACTGATTTATGTATATAATAATAATAATAATATCCACCACCACCTGCTATTAAAATAAGTAATATTACAAACAAAATTAATATTAAGTTAGATGATTTATTTGCAGGTTTTTCAGGTGTTGTAGACGGTGTCGTAAATTTTTCTTTGAATTTATTTATATTTTGTTCAGACATGTATATATATTTTTTTTAAAATAATTTTGAAATTATTCCCCATTAGAAAAGTAATTTTTAATTCCTCCAGTTTGTATACTAGATGCTAATGATCCTAATATTTCAAATAAATATGTTATTGATTCTAATCGTACAAGTGATTGAAAAAATCCTAGATTTGAAGTAGATGCTACTAAGAACATTATAAGTAATAAAATAACACAACAAATACCAAAATATATTCCAATATTTGATGAATTAAAATGTTCTATTACTTTATTATCATAACTAAAATAATTTTTCTTTTTATTATTATTAATATTATTAATATTCATATATATGATTATTAAAAAAAATAATCATACATGTAATAAAAAAGTAACTTAATAAATCCCCAGATAGTAAAATATTTTACCATATAAGTATCAATAAAATTATATCCTCTCTTTCTATAATAGTTTCTTACACCCGCTCCTGAAATAAT
>Ga0214919_10005302_pt1 | contig 18377 bp, 31 predicted proteins | sample LL1503_MetaG_FD_177994 | JGI IMG/M metagenome (GOLD analysis project Ga0214919, IMG submission 177994) | Freshwater microbial communities from Lake Lanier, Atlanta, Georgia, United States - LL-1503 | ecosystem: Environmental > Aquatic > Freshwater > Lake | place: USA: Georgia | collected...
TCTCTCTCAAAAGGAGAATTGTGACAGTTCGAATCTGTCCAGGGGTACCATCGGTCTTTGGTGAAACGGATATCATCTTTGTCTTCGAAACAAAAGTTGTGGGTTCGATTCCTGCAAGACCGGCCAATTAAGATAACCAAATCAAACTAGAGACTTGCTTATTAAGTCTTAGTAATAAAAACAACCTAGGTTCATTATTAAAATTTTCAAAAGCATGAGGTATTTGTGTATTCACAATTACAGGCCCGGTTGTTTCAAATTTCTCAATAAGAGTGCATGATTCTTTATCATACTCAATATAACTTACTGACCCTACATATTTTAATTTAGGTTCAACATGAGACTCAAAATAACTAAGATGAGTGTTTGCATATCCGGATATGGGAATATTTAAACTGTATATAAAGTTTCCTGTATCTTTATGTATAACTGGAGTTCCTTTGTGATACAAATTAATTGCAGATGAATGAATATATTCTAACAAACCTATTTTACTAATTTGATTTCTTAATTCTTCAATTTCTAATATTTCCTGTACAGGGATATAAAAAAATTTAGATTCTTCAAGAGTTGTATGTTTAAGTATTACACTTAGTATTTTTTGTTGAATAACATCGAGATTAGTAAATGTAATTGGAAAATAATTAATCATAAAAATATTTATAGATATAATTGGCTCCCATAGTTAAATGGTAGAACACTACTTTGGTAAAGTAGAAATACAAGTTCGATTCTTGTTGGGAGCACCACTAAATATGTACATGTTAAAACTATGGTATAATTTTAAATCGCAAGTTAATATAACAAATTCTGAATGTGATTTTATAAAAAATGTAGATAAAATTAATTTTGAAAAAAATAATTATCAATTATTTCCTATATATAAAAATGAAATATTAACAAATGAATTTATTGAATTAATTGATAACTGCAATCTTCAGTTAGAAAATGATGTTGCTATATTTGCATGTAATTTGAGAACTATTGGATTTTTACATAAAGATATAACGCCATATTCTGAAACAGGTAAATATTGTAATGGTAGCATAAACTGTCTTTTAATGCCATCACGGGGACATTTAGAATGGTTTAATCAAGAACATGGTGAAACAAAATTAACTGAAATTTCTTCTAGTTATGAAGGGTTTAATGATACAGCGGACACACCTATTGATAAATGGTTTGGGCACGAGGGCCCTGCTCTTGTAAATACCAGTGTAGCACATAGGGCAAATAATTTGTTAGGAATATTTCCAAGAGTAGCAGTTACAGTAAGATTCAAGAATAACCCAAATTGGGGAACCCTTGTTGATAAACTATCTGAACATTTAGACTTGACAAGAAAATAAAAAGACTATATAATAATAGCATACGTTAAGCAATTAACACTGTTCTTTAAAAGTTAAAAGCAATTTGCTCGGGTGGTGTAATTTGGTAGCCACAGGAGACTTAAAATCTCCCGCCTAGTGCGTACCGGTTCGAGTCCGGTCCCGAGCACCATATAAAAATACATTGACGTGTGACTGCGAGATTTGAAAAAGTCTTAGGCTTGCTATAGCGGCAGGACATCAGTGTGTTTCTATATGATATTCTGGCGATAGTTCAACGGATAGAACAGTAGCCTTCTAAGCTATTAATCCAGGTTCGATTCCTGGTCGCCGGACCAGATACGCATTGGACATATTAAAGATTTATTAAATATTCCTATTACAGTATAATATTTTTTTAAGGAATACTTTATGAAACTCGAAGACGAAACACAAGTTATATTTTCTGGAGATTGGGAAGGCTCAGTTGCCCAAGCATTGCAAAATGCATTTCTGGGTGCTATGGCCATGGAATTTAAAATTCCCAATGAGATTAGATATATGGATGGAATGAGTGGTAGAAAATATAGAGCACTTATTAACAATCTAGTTGAATTCACTGATGATGCTAGATATCTAGAAGTTGGAAGTCATGCAGGCTCAACAGCATGTTCAGCAATTTACGGAAATAGTTGTGCCGCAACATGTATTGATAACTGGAGTGAATTTGGTGGACCAAAAGAGTTGTTTCATAGAAATATCACACAATGTTTAACTGAAAACATTAAATTCAATTTTATTGAAAAAGATTTTAGAGATGTAGATTATGCCAACATTGGTAAATTTAATATCTATATGTTTGACGGACCCCATGGTGAGCAAGATCAATGTGATGGAGTGACCATAGCACAAGATGCCTTAGACGATATTTACACCTTGATTGTCGACGATTGGAACAATCAACAAGTTAGAAATGGTACACAACGAGCATTAGAAGCGTTGGAACAAGCAGGTCAAAAAGTAATTGCAAGACTCGATATTTTTTCTAATATTGACAATGGATATCCTGAAAGAACACATCAATATAGTGATTGGCATAATGGATATGTTTTTATGGTGATGAGTAAAAAATAATTTTATTGCGAGCGAGACTTGGAAGTCAGAGAGGTCTTATACACCTTTTAGCGCCAGATTAGCGTTCTTGAGAGGGTTCGATCCCCTCCGCTCGTACCAAAGGTATAATATGGAAGAAATACAATTATTTTCAATACCGCTTTATAAATTTAAATATGAAGGGCATACAGAATTTAAAGAGTCGGTAATGCCTTATTTAGAAAATGAAGACACCTGGAAAGATTCTTTTTCTCCTAAATCACATATACATTTTACTACTCCTAATTTGCATAAGTTAGACATGTTTTCACCAATTCAACAATTTATGCAAACAAATTTAGAATTGGTAATGGAAAACTTAGGGTATGAACCTAAAATACAAATGACAGGTATGTGGGGGACTAGACATCTAGCTGATCAATATCATCATAGACATAATCATGGAAATAGTTTTCTTGCAGGAATTTACTATTTAAATGGCAATCAAAAAAGTTCAGGTACTACATTTTATAATGTACATAGAAGTTATACACAAATTATACCGGCTGTAAAAACTGTTCGTAAAATGAGACATGATTGGAATCATCCTTTTGAAGAAGGAACATTGCTTATATTTCCATCTTGGTTAGAACATGCTACAAGTCCAAATAATTTTAAAATTTCTAACTCTATTAGACATATATTATCTTTCAATAGTATGCCATTAGGTCCTAGTAATACAGACGCATTTGATAGATATAATTATCAAGACATATCAAATGCAAAAATGATCGAAAAGAGTTCTGAACAGTTAGTTGGAAGATAAATTTAGGGCCAATAGCTTAATGGTAAAGCAACCGACTCATAATCGGTCGAGTCTAAGTTCAATTCTTAGTTGGCCCACCAAAAAATGCCCCGGTGATGTAATGGTAGCCATGCTGGTCTTAGAAGCCAGTGCCTAGTGCGTAGGAGTTCGAGTCTCCTCTGGGGCACCAATTTTTTTAAAGTTCGATAAACAGATAGAATCAACATTGACCCAAGGTGGTTGATTGATGATCCAATCTATTGTTTCTGCAATGTATGTTGGAGACATGGGCTTTATAAAAAGATGATCATTAAGAAACTCTTTTGTCATATCAGTATCTATAGCTTGAGGTTCTATACAGGTAATTTTTACCTTACCAGTTCTTCTAGTAACTAACTCTTTACTCATGCTTGTTAATAATTTTTTAGTGGCTTGATAGGTTAATTCACCATATCCACCAGTTGATCCATATACATTTAATGAAATAGTCGCAAGCCAACTAGATATATTAATGATGTTGCCTGTTTCCATCTTATCGGCAAATCCTAACATGAGATCACCGGCTGCTTCTGCATTAGTTTGTATTATTCTATAATATGGTGTATCACCCCCTACTCCTGCATTGTTAATAAAAACAGTAGGGGTATATTTAAATATTAAACGTTTTCTAAAAATTAAATCAGTTACTGATCCTATTTCGGTTACATATGGCCCATTTGTTCTAGATACTCCTACAATTTCATATTTGTCTGAAAAATATTCAGCACAGGCTAGACCGACTCCGCGACTAACGCCTGTAATTAACATAATTGGCTTATTCATGTCTTTATTTATAGATTAAAGTATGCTATAATTATAAATAGAAAAAATAAACATAACATGATTTATCATAAAGCTCTTAATATACCGGTTCCTGTAAAAACAATATATCCATATGACATAATAGGAGAAGTATTTAGATATAATAAAATCATATCCGATTTGTATAATTATAATAATAACATAATTTTTTCAAGAAATAATATAAGCACAAATAATCGATATTTGCATATAGCTAAAAATCCCAGAATGGTAGAATTTCCTATATACGATAATTTAATATGTAAAGAAGTTAAAGATTGGCTTAAAGAATTAGGTCTGTGTTTAATAAATGGTGTTTTACACAATAGGTCGCCTAATACCGCAACCGGTCTTCATATTGATTATGATAGAAAACTTGGAGATTTAAATGTTCCAAAATTAAATTTTGTATTTTCTAGTTACAATGCTAATATGAAATGGTTTAAATTAAAACCAAATGCAGAAGGCTATGGGGACGATGTATCTACTCAATTTTCTGAAGAAAATACAACATTAGAATATGAATGTATTGCTGATTCACATTGTATATTAAATGGTGGTGAGATACACATGATAGAGGTAGGAAACAATCGTGGTATAGATAGATTATGCTATTCATACTGGTTAGCAAAGATCCCCGATCAATCCGACAATAGTTTTGACATTAATAAAAACTTACAACCTATAGATTGGGATACATGTATTGAAATTTTTAAACCATATTTCAAAGATTGAGATCAATAATTTTTAACAAAAGGAAAATATGAAAACAAACGCAACATTTCGATTGAGTAAGCAGACTAAAAGGTTTTTAGCCTTGATGCCGTTTAAAGATCAAGATCAACGAGACGGTCTTCGTCATATGATGATTGAAGCACAGGTAATGGGTAATACCATTATTAAGAGTTCCAAAGAACGTAATAACAACAAAGGTGAATAATGAAAACTCCAGATTTTGTTAATTCTGTAGATACAGATAAATGTGTAGCTAATATTGGTAATAGATTTGAACTGGTGTTAGTTGCTGCTATCAGAGCACGAGAATTAAAACATGGTCGCGGAACCAGAAAAATGGTTACTTCACCTAATAATTTTATTGTTAGTGCTTTACAAGAAATTGAAGCAGGACATGTTGGTAGAGAATATTTAAAGAAGGTGCGTTGAAATGAGCAAGGGTTCGAGACAACGTCCCACTGACTTGAACAAGTTTAGATCAAATTATGATTCTATCTTCCGTAAGCCTGATCCTAGAGTAGTTGAGGATGCACAAGCAGAAGATGAAGCATTTCGATTAATTGAAGAAAAACAATCACAAGTTCGTGATAGTGAGCAAGGTGGTTAATAAATAAAATTAGGCCCTATTAGTATAATGGCATTACACCTGTTTTGTAATCAGGTTACGGCAGTTCGATTCTGTCATGGGGCACCAAGAGCAGCGTATGAGTTACATCATTCAGTATGAGTCACTAAGGTACCGCGGTAAATCCTTAGGGCAGGCAATAGTACGTAAATCAATGTAACAGGTGAGCAGTGATCTGCTTCATAGGGGATACCTCAAAGATGTTCTCCACCAATTTATGCGGGATTAGTTTAATGGTAAAACAGCAGATTTCCAATCTTCGGTCAAGAGTTCGATTCTCTTATCCCGCTCCAAGTCTATTCAATATGTTTAGTGCTCGTGTTCTAAGTCTTTGAGTAAAGTCATCTTCGGACAAAGTGCCTTTAGCAAGGTTACATTTTCTACAAGTTACTTGAAGATTGCTATATGATGTTTCTCCGCCTCTTGATTCTGGAATAACATGATCCATGTGTATTTCACCATCGCGGAGATCGTCATCACAATAGACACAATAGAAGCCATCGCGTTCAATAACTCTACGGCGTAGGTTTAATGGTATGCGTTCTTTTTTTTGTAGCATGGAAAATATTTAGTAAATATAACTTTAGTTAGAATAATAATAGGACCTTAACTCAGTTGGTAGAGTTCTTGCCTTACACGCAAGCTGTCGTCAGTTCGAACCTGGCAGGTCCTACCAAATATATATATATATATGATTGAATACATAACAACATTTTTTGCATTGTTCTTCACTGATGTGTTTTACACATATTATCTACGAGCAGTACAAAATGATGAAGTAATTAAATCAAGTATATGGTCAGTGGTAGTTTTTTTCATTGCAAGTATTGCAGTAATCAACTATACTAGTGATCATATGCTGCTTATTCCAGCATGCCTTGGCGCATTTTGCGGCACGTTTGTTGGAATGAAAATTAGAAAGAAACCCTCAGTGTAGCACAGCCTGGTAGTGCGCCTGCTTTGGGAGCAGGAGGTCCAAGGTTCGAATCCTTGTACTGAGACCAATTTTATAAAGAAACTGTAATGTTATTAACATTGTTTGGAATTTGGCAATTTATTAAAATATACATCGGATTACGTATATATCGTTGGGGTAAGGCCAAATATTTAAAATTTAAAGAAAAAAAAGCAGTTTTATAATAAATTTTTTTAAAAGAGGAAAACATGAGAGCAAGTCACATTTTAGTAAGTACATTAGAACAAGCACAGTCAATTTTGTCTGAAGCTAACGCATCTAATTTTGGTCAATTGGCACGTCAGTATAGCTCATGCCCAAGCAAGAACAACGGCGGAGACCTTGGAGATTTTGGACCAGGTATGATGGTCAAACCTTTTGAGGACGCTACTGTAGCAACTTCAGTTGGGCAAATTAGCCAACCTGTACAAACGCAGTTTGGTTATCATTTGATTCACCGAACAGGTTAATATGAAAGAGTTTTTGTTTGGCAAATTTTGTCAAATAGCAGGATTTGCAAGTTTAATTTTTTTATTGTTTTATACAGTAGAATATGGATTTTTTTGGTTCATAATTTCTTTTGTGTATTTTAAACTAATTGTTGGGCTATTAGGTAATCAAATTGGACAGCATAGATATTTTAGTCATGGTAGTTTTGAAACTGGAAAAAAAGGTCATGTACTATTAGCATATACATCATTGCTTACTGGTATTAGCCCTATTATTTACGCTAGTATTCATAGACATCATCATATCTATAGCGACACAGAAGAAGATCCACATAGTCCATTAAAATCTTTTTGGAAAAGTTTTATAGGATGGACATTTGACACTAGTTTAAAATTTAGAGTAACTCCGGCAATGGATTTAGTAAATGATAAAACAGTCTTGTACGTACATAATAATTTTCCATATATAATTAGTGGATTGCTTATTTTGACAAGTTTAATAACCTGGAAAATTCCGGTGTTTGTTATACTTGCTGGAATAGGATGGAATCATTTACATATGGGTCTTATTAGAACAGTTCTAGTACATACTAAATTGCCAGGTAGTTACAGGAACTTTAATACCAATGACTATTCATGGAATAATAAATTTTTGCAATTAATAGATATAGGAGAAGGATTACATAACAATCATCATGCGTATCCACAGAAGTATGATCAAGCAATTGAACCCGATGAATTTGATCCGGCGGGTTGGATTGTTAAAAAATTCTTAGCAAAATAACTCGCCATAGCACACGGCGTATAATAGGATAAATAGTGTGGCACAAATACAGCGGAGTAGGGGAGTCTAGCCGTCCCCGGAAGTCTCATAAGCTTCAGATCGCAGGTGCGAATCCTGCCTCCGCATCCAATTTTAGGATACTAACAGCAATAACCTTTGGTTAATTCGCTTCATGCGATTTGAAAAATAGTATCCTGTTTAACCAAATTGTCTTGACAAGACCGAAGTTTTGTTATACAATATATACATGTTAAGAAATTAACAGTGAGTTTTAGGATAGGTTCAGCAACTCATATTACATGAACTGATGGTCAGAGATAACTTCACAGACTATCAAAACTGTTGGCTACATCAGTAAAAAGTGGCACAACTATCCTGTTGAATAATAGAATGTTAACAGCAATCTTATATTTCAATTCTATCGAAAATAAAATACATTCTGAAAGGTAAATTAAAATGAACGCATTTGTAACTGCAATCGCTAACCAAGAAGCCCGTACCGCTAATGGTATGAAGGCTCGTGAATCAACCGCTAACAAGTGTGTTGATCTGTTCTACAACATCGGTGCAAGCCGTGGTAAGAACATTGTACCCGCATTTACTGCGGCCTATGTCGAAAACTTCGACTTGGCTCTACGTATCGCACAATGGGCACGTGATGTCCGTGGTGGAGCGGGCGAACGGGAATTGTTCCGTTCAATTCTAGTACATCTAGAAAAGACTGACCCAGATGCCGCTTTGGCTTTGCTGAAGAAGGTGCCTGAAGTAGGTCGTTGGGATGACATCTTTGTCTTCACTACTCCTGCGTTGAAGTCTGCTGCTTACACCATGTTGGGCGATGCTCTACGTGCTCGTAACGGCCTTGCTGCCAAGTGGACTCCACGTAAGGGCAAGATCGCAGCAGAAGTTCGTGAGTTCTTCGGAATGAGCCCAAAGTTCTACCGTAAGAGTCTTGTGGCTCTAACTAAGGTTGTTGAATCACAAATGTGTGCTAACGACTGGGATAACATCAACTTCAACCACGTACCTAGCGTGGCTGCTCGTAACTACAAGAAGGCTTTTGGACGTCACACTCCTAAGTTTGCTGAGTACGTGGCTGCACTGGTCAAGGGAGAAGCAGGTGTGAAGGTTAATGCTAACGCTATTTTCCCACACGATGTTTTGAAGGGACTGATTAATGCTTATGGTCGTCCAACTTTGTCTAAGACAGACTTGGATCACATCACTGCACAATGGAACGCTTTGCCAAACTATGTTGGAGATGCTAGCATCTTGCCAATCGTAGACGTAAGTGGTTCTATGAGTTGTCCGGCAGGTAAGTCAGGATCTGTGACTTGTATGGATATTTCTGTTAGCCTTGGCTTGTACTTGGCTGATAAGAACAAGGGTGTGTTCAAGGACACTTTCTTGACATTCAGTACCAAGCCACAATTGATGACTCTTAAGGGCGATATCGTTCAAAAGATGAATCAAATGGTCAAGAGCGACTGGGACATGAGCACAAATCTACATGCAGCATTTGAAAAGATTCTGGATGTAGCAGTTAATGGCAAGGCTCCTCAAAGTGATATGCCAGCAATGGTTTTAATCTTGAGCGACATGCAATTTAACCAATGTGTTAAGCATGACGACAGTGCTATGGAAATGATCGAACGCAAGTTCGAAGCAGCCGGATACACTTGTCCACAGGTTGTTTTTTGGAACCTAAACAGTTCTGGTAACGTACCAGTTGCGGCAGATAAGAGCGGTGCTGCTCTTGTAAGTGGATTTAGTCCAGCAATCATGGCTAGCTTGCTAGGTGCGGATGTTGAACAATTCACTCCAGAAGGCATCATGCGTAAGACTGTAATGGTTCCACGCTACGATCTGTAATAGTTATAGAGATATGACTTTGAACCCTGCCAACTTAGGTTGACAGGGTTTTTTTTTGACTGTATAATATAAGTATGTTTAAAGGACATGACTATGAAAGTAGGACAAATTAACGCACAATACGAGTTAAATCGACATCAAGAAATTGTTCGAAGTGATAAAAAACATCTCGAAACAATTCATGAACAACAACACATTAAACAACAGCGTGTAGAGAATGAAGAGAAACGTATTGAAGCAAATCGCCGGATGAACCGTGCTGGTCAGAATGTAGATAAATTAGCCTAAGAAAGTGATAAAATGAGCAAATATAAAACCGTTTATACCGAAGTTGAAGTAGAGGTCGATCTTACAGATTTTGAAACAGAGGATCTGATTGAAGAATTAGAAGATCGTGGAGAGAGCATGGGAAATGGTACTGGTGTATATGATAGTAAAGAACTATTAGAACAAATCTGGATGCTTCGCCGAAACGGTAAAGACTATCAACGTCAATTGGACAATTTAATTTATAATGTAACTGGTCGTATAGTATAATGTATATTACCAACAAGAGTGGTAACATTAAGTTGCCCTATGAGCCTGGATTGTTAGAATGGTTACATGAAAACTATCCTTATTCAAAATATCATATTGTAGAAGTTAAGTAATGCCAAAATTGTATATGTTAGTTGGAGTGCCATGTTCTGGCAAAAGTTGGTGGCATTGCGATCAAGAATGGTTGCAAGAAGCTGCATACATCAGCACAGATCGCTACGTTGAAGAATACGCTAAGAACATGGGTAAGACCTACAGTGAAGTATTTAAAGAAGTTATGCCCAAATGCGTGGAATACATGGCCGGCGACGTTGTCCATGCTCGTGAAGCAGGTCGAGATATTGTTTGGGATCAAACCAGTACTACTATCGTAAGCCGTGCTCGAAAGTTTTCTATGCTGCCTGAGTACCATACTATTGCTGTGGTATTCCGTACTCCTCCTCGTGATGAATTGGATGTACGTCTAAGTGGTCGTCCTGGAAAACATATTCCAAAGAATGTAATTGATGATATGATTGCTAATTGGGAAGAACCCACATTAGAAGAAGGGTTTAATGAAATTTGGTACGTTTAGCTTGACAAGTTGGTAAAAATGCTGTATAATTACGGCATGTATAAAATAATAAGTAAAACAGGAAACACACTTTACAAATGTGATACTTTGGATCAAGCAATGCAATTTGCCAAAGGTTGGGGTGGATTTGTAACAATCACAAGTCAAGACTTTCAAGTCTGCGGCGTGTTTGGAGTAGATTCTATAAAAGATGGTAAGTGTCCAGACGGCGTTGCCTATGATTGGAATAAAGCAAGCCGTATTGGTCGAGTTAAAAAGGAGCGTATATAATGCCAGCAGTATTTTTAGTCAGTGACACGCACTTTGGACACAAAGGTGTATGTCACTTTACACGTAACGATAAGGTTACAAAATTACGTCCATGGGATACTCCCGAAGAAATGGACGAGGCTATGGTCAAGGCCTGGAATGAACGTGTTGGTCCTAAAGACAAGGTCTATCATTTAGGCGACGTAGTTATTAACCGCAGAGCATTGCCTACCATAGCTCGATTAAACGGCGACAAGGTGTTGATCCGTGGTAACCACGACATCTTCCCTGATGATGAATATCGTAAGTATTTTCGTGAATTACGTGCCTACCATGTAGTTGAAGGAATGATCTTTAGTCATATTCCTATTCATGAAGAATCCTTAGGTCGTTTTGGTGTTAATGTGCATGGTCACACGCATGCCAATAGGGTTATGAAACCGGGTCCTGCTTCTGGAGAATTTGCCACACAAGTGGTTGATACTCGATACCATTGCGTATGCGTAGAACAAACTGATTTTGCTCCTATCTTATTTGAAGATGTAAAAAAACGCATTATTGAAGAAGGTGGTGAAATTGGATTTAGATCTGGAAATGGTCCTACAATGTAATTCGGAGTTAAATAATGATAGCATTAAAACTTATTAAATGTAGCGATCCAATGATGTGGTATAGATCCAAAGTTGGAGAAGTTGTTGCATTTGTAAGAGAGTACGATGATTGTTACATGAGTAGAGAGCCGGCCGGTTATCTTAACATTGTTAAAAAACAAGATGCTGAAATTATAGAAATAGAAAATGAGCAAACCCATTAATGAACCAGAATGGAAGTTAGGTGAAAAAGTTTGGATAGGCCCATTAAGACTTAGGGCCACTGTAGTACAACAGATATACAGCTATATTGAAGATGAAGGATATTGGGGTGATGTTATTGTACGTTATGAAAACGGAATAACCGGCGTAGAAAAAAGCTGGCAAATTATGAGGATAAATGAATGATGAAATGTATTACTACGTTAAAGAAAAAAAACAATTCTCCATTTTGTGTAATAGATGAATTTAACTTAACTATCGAAACTGACATGTTTGGTTCAATATCATTCCTTATTCTTAATGAGATAGGTATGACTGTACATGGCAGTGCTTACATGAATGAAGATAAGAATTATGGAGAACTTATTTCCTGGTGGAATTCAAAAGAAGAATATGATACATGGCTCAATAATACCGAAATACAATTGTTAAGACAGGAATTTGAAAAACCGTGGCTTGTAGAAGCACGAAAGGTAATTGATATTACACGATATGTTCCATGGGACGACAGTAGTGTAGATCCAGAGTGTAAAAAAATAGAAGAATATGTTCCTGTTAATGAATCTATGTATGAATCAAAATAGGCTTGTCATCAGTCCTTGTATAAGTTATATTCTTTTTATCTCCGTATTTCCTATATTCTTGTTTTAAAGACATAGATACCACTCCTAGTTCTATAGGATAACTCCTATTCCAAAGCAATTCTCGATACATTGAGAATTCTGAAAATTTATTAGGTGGTATAATTTCATCATAATATGAATTGTATCTGTTTAGTGGAGACATGTCCTCTATAGATTTATATTTTCTCAATGAAAACAATTTAGTAGGTCGTATAATTATGAAGTTATAGTATCCTATATTTTCATAATAAGAAAATGCTTCTTCCAGTAGTGGCAATATATGTTTTATAGGATTGAATATTTCTATATTTTCACTTTTGTAATTTGCAATGAACACAGTATTTTCATAATCAAACATACGTGTTCTAACTGAATTTGTTATTATTCCGTTATTAAATTTCCCCCAAACTTTTTGATTATTATTAAGAAATAATTTGTTTATTTTTTCTTGTGATAAATCAGATGTCATTTTTTCTATTTCTTCTCTATTCGGTATTGTATGTAATCCTTTTGTATTAAAGACCCGCACAAGGTGTTCAAAATATAACTTAGAATCATCTACGTTTAATAATTTTATAGTCATTGTGCTTCTACTCTAGGCTTGCCAAGGAACGGCAAGAATATTACGCATAGATCGAATTCCCACCAATTGCCGCTAACTGCTTTACCGTGCATAAACATATTTGGTTTTAAATGGTGACCATTATGCCATGCTTGACCAAAACATAAGAAACTTAATAATATATTGTTGTAACTATTATCTTTAGAGTCTCCTACTTTATATCCTGTAATCATTTTTCTATGACCGGTAATATTTACTAGGTTATCTCCTATAATGGATATGCATCTAGGCAAAATAATTAAGGCTATTGCTAGTTTCCAATTAAACAATGCAATTACAATAGGAACTAACCATTGAACTGTTAATTGATGTTTATGAAACCATAAATGATTGGGTTTCCTTAGTAGATCAACTGCTGATCGTAGATTGAGAGTTTTTGAATTTTCTGTTATTTTAGTTGTCCATCCAAAAAAAGCGTTATACGCTCCATTAACAGGAGAATGTAAATCTTGAGGAGTATCTGTAAATCTATGATGGTAACCTCTATGAATAGCAACCCATGTTATTGACGATCCCTGGCCTCCTAATATAGCTAAAAATAAAACTATATTTTCTTTCCATAATGGCAGATCATGTGTTTTATGAGCAAATATTCTATGAAGACCAGTAGCAACTCCAAGTCCGACAATTAATACCCAACCAATAAGTGTAGCTAACAAATATACAGGTGGAATAATTCCTGTAATAAACAAATACAATGTTATGGGAAATAATATAAGTGTTGGTAAAAAACTAAACCAAGAATATTTTGATATATTTTTTGTGCTAAAATTGTTAAACATCCTTAACTCCTTAATCTAGAATACATATCTTCAAAACTCAAATTAAATCCGTATGTAATTAACAATCTCGGTTTATCTACTATTGTTTTTACTCCGTGAGATGTACCAACATCTACCAAATATGCAGATGAATGTTTTACAATATAATCTTTGGTAGAACCATCTTCACATAAAAAACTAGTAATAGCGTTTTCTGATCCTATTATTCCAATATTGATACAACTTTTTCTAGCTCCCTCATCAACGTGAAATGGAACTACTCCAGAAGTTTTAATAAAATTAACATATTCAACAGAAAATTTATAATTGAAATATTTGCTCAGATAATTTACTGTGTAATCGGCAACCTCTGGCAATCCCTTATAAGAGTTTCTTGCAAACCCTATCAATCCAGGTTCGTATTCTTCAGCCGGTATATTATATAACATCCAACCAAATTCATCTTTGGGAGGTTGAGCATCTCCATAATTATGAATGCGAGTTGGTATATTATCTAATATTGATAAATCTATATGACTCGGCAATACAAAGTCATTACCTATTTCAACCATGTATTCTCTCATTTTAAAAATATTTTAAAAATATTACAAGGATCCCATTCCCACCAATTCTCACTTACACTTGATCCAAAATCAAATGATGCCGGAGCATAGTGATGATTATTATGCCATCCTTGCCCCCACGCAAAATATCCAAATATTAAATTATTTTGACTGTTATCATTTGTATCAAAATTTCTATATCCTATTAATCCCTTATAGTGTCCAAACACATTAACTAAATTATCTTGAAGAGAGCCTATCATAGTCACTAAACAAAACGCAGTTAAAGCTAATCTCCAATCTATTAATGCAATTAATAACGGAACACCCCAAAGTATTTTTAAATGATGTTTATGAAACCAAACATGATTAGGTTTCCTTAATAGATCAACAGCATATTTTATATTAATGGTATTTGTTGCTTCTGTAATTTTATGGTACCAACCTACAAACGCTTGATATTTTCCATATACAACAGGACTATGAATATCCTTTTTTGTATCTGTATGAGGATGATGATATCCTCTATGTAATGCTACCCAAAAAATACTTGCACCTTGCCCTGCAAATGTAGCAAAGAATAAGATTATATTTTCTTTCCATGTAGATAAAATATGTGTTTTATGACTGAACACGCGATGATATCCTACAGCAACCCCAAGCCCACAAACAAGCATCCACATGATAAATGTTGCAATAAGATAGTATAAAGGAATTATACCTGATACCAAAAGTACTATGGTAATAGATCCTAGAATCATACTAGGAACAAATTGAAACCAAAATGATTTAGAAATTGTTTTAGTCCATTTCATATATTACCTCCTATTGGCAAATTAGTTCTATATTCTTGTTTTAAAAAGTTACATCTAACAACTGTATCTGTAGGAATTAGGATTCTCTTATATAGCAAATCCCATGGATTATTATAAAAGCATTTACATAAACTAGGAACTAGAAATTCATCAAAGTATCCATATCTTTCAGCATTATATTTACTCCACGTAAATCTTCTAAGGAGTTTAGAATGTTCTTTATTCACAAGTGTGTAAAATTTTAATCTACCATTTTCTTCATTAAATTTTATAATTTCATCCAACACTGATTTCAATAAATTATTATTACCATCACTACGATATATGGTAAAATACCAACTTGGTTCTTCACAACTAACATAAAAACTTATTAATGCATGTACTTTATTATCATCAATAGCACCGTATGCATAAAAGTTTTCTATATCTGACAAATAGTTATCACAGAAGATTTCATATAGCCTATCTTGAAATGTAGGATCACCTTGATCAAAATTATCCACGCCCATATATTTTGTCGAATAAAATAAATGTTTAACCGACTCTATATGTAATGATGTTAGTTTAACAATTTGCATTATTCACCTTTAAGACTTAATAATAAATTTTTTATAGATATACCATTTAGACATGGGGTTAATCTAGTTACCTGATGAGTTCTTAGTTTTCGATATGTATTACTATTAAACCCCATTAATCTTTCAAACCCTGTTGTCTTTTTTCTTAATTTAATTTCAGGATACAATTTTGAAAGTATTGAATTTTTACTGCTTACTGATGTTAGTTTGTAATTAAATCGATCAGTTATTAATTTTTGCACATCTGGGTTTTCTAAATAATATAGCATCATCTCAGGGGTGTAACTAAACCATTCATTAACAATTGGTATATTAAATTTTTCAGAAAATCTCATGGCACTAGCATCTTCGTTTTCTCTAAAACAATGATACCAAAATGTACCAGCTTGACTTACATGCCTACTCAACAGCATTTCTCCTCCCATTACTGCGGGAGCATTAAATTTCATTATGTGATAATATACCATCAGATATGTTATTTGGGTACAATCTATTTGTTTTGAAAAATCCAATGCTTGTCCAGAGTTATAAAACTCTTTAACATCAAAATCAATAATATCCAATTTAACATCTAACTGTTTTGCAATCTCTATTCCCTCAAGCACATCGGGTAAATTATAATCATTGGCAAATTTAATAATAGCACATCTAGGTTTTACACCTATTTCTAAAAAGTTTCTTAATACAATTTCACTATCAGTACCGCCACTTAAAAATAATATTAAATCGTTTCCATATTCTTTATAAACAGAATCCGCAGTTTTTACAAGTTCATTTCTCCATGAACTATTCTTATATACCGCTGGATCTACCTTACCTGCATATACTTTGTACTGTTCGTAGGGAGTCAAACGATGTCCAAATTTTCTATCACCGATAGTATAATATAAATGATTATTGTGTGTGTAATTCATTTTTATTATATTCCGCTACATATTGTTTTGTATTATATACAAGTTTGGTTCCAATTGGTTTAAAATTTTTATACACATCAGGCCACTGATTAAATAGCCCTGCTTTTTTACCTGAATTCATTCTTTCAAAAGCATGATATATAGATTTGTTATATTCATTACATGTTATCCAAAGTCTATCATAATTTTTAGTTTCTTCAAACATCAACGGTAATAAAAACTCCGATAACGTATATTGACGTCTAGAATTTTCTCTAATAAATGCTCTTGTTAATAATAGTGCAACATCTTCATATTCATTCCATCCAGCACTGCATACATATTTGCCGTCATCCTCTACTACAAAATAATTACCATTTTTATATCTCCCCTGGTCAAGAATTAAAAATAAATTACCGGGGGTAGTTCTATAATCTGGATGATAATTTTTAATCAACGCAGGTTGATATACATGTTGTAAATTTTCTTCAAGAAGCCCAATTACATATTTGTTGGACAAATCGTTTATGGCGTGAATTTTCATTTATTGGCATTGTTATTTTAATATTTATAGGCTATATCATTGCTTATAGTTTATATTGGATGTATCATTGTTACTATAAATATCGTCATGATCGTTAAAGTATTACAAGAAATTAATATAAATGTACTATTAGATTGCTATAATAAAATAGAATCAAATATTACATGGACTGATTACGGTCATAAAGGACGTCAAACAGGTCTGCAATATAGAACAGGTGATGATCAATGGACTAGTGCTGTTGGCAAACATATAGATGATGACTTTATATATAATAATTTGAATGTATTTTTTAAAGATACAGAATTTGAAAAAATTATAAATGAATACAACTTAACAAGATCTAGACTAATGTGGGTTAATCCATATGCTTGTTATTCTATGCATCAAGATCAAACTCCTAGATTACACATACCATTGATTACTAATTCAGAATGTTATTTTGTTTTTAAACATACAAAACCTGTTAATTTACCAATTGGAAATGTTTATAGGGTGGAAACCAGAGTACCACATACATTTATAAATTGTTCAGATTCTCCTAGATTGCACTTTGTGGGTGTATTAGAACATTAAAGGATTTATTATGGCAATATTTAAATTCATAGATATACCAAATTATGATAAAATGTTATTAACAATTAAAGATCATATAATCAATAAAACTGAAGTATTATCTAATCCAAGACCAGGTGGCCACGACAATTCATTTGCTAATATGATAGATGCAGATCAATTGTTAGCCGATGTTCCAGAATTGCGTAATTGGTTGTTTAATCATGGTCTTATTGTTTCATATGTAGTAATATTTGGAATTAACCCAATGGCAAAAAGCCTATTACATGCAGATAGTGATATGCCGAACGGAAATAGAGATGTAAGAATTTTGCTTCCTATACAAAATACAGAAGGATCTTTTACTAGATTTTTTAATGTGCCAGCAGATCAACTTTTAACAACAATGAACAATGACGGTATTCGATATAAAACAATTATAGGAAACGGACCCTTTACATGTTTGGACGAAGTTGAACTAACTAAACCTATTGTACTTGATACCAGTGTTCCTCATGATATTATAGTTAATAAACATTCAGGATATCGATTATCAATGGGAATAGGTTTTGAAAACCCACCGTATGATTGGTTAAACGACCAATAGTAAAAAATTAAAATAAATACCTAGTACAAAGGAAGTCTATGGCAGATAGATTAGATTTTGATTGGTCATCATTAGATCGACATGGAGTTGCCGGTTTTATTTGGATGTTATCTCCTAAGATAATAAATCAACGTCTAACTGTTGATCAATTTCATGGCATACTATACAGACATCTAAAAA
>Ga0214919_10005303_pt1 | contig 18373 bp, 20 predicted proteins | sample LL1503_MetaG_FD_177994 | JGI IMG/M metagenome (GOLD analysis project Ga0214919, IMG submission 177994) | Freshwater microbial communities from Lake Lanier, Atlanta, Georgia, United States - LL-1503 | ecosystem: Environmental > Aquatic > Freshwater > Lake | place: USA: Georgia | collected...
GCCATATTTTTCTCCTAGTTTAGAATCGAATTGATGATATATTTATCCCGACACTCATTGTAAATTATCAGTCTTTACTGTCGTATCAGTAATGATTGGGTCTTTCTCAAATTTATCTTTGCTCTTCATAGCACCTTTGACAATTTGAGCTTTACGAGATTTTTCTTTTTCTTCGTGCATTTTACCAGCTTGTCTCTTAGCAGCTTGTCTTGCAAGGTCTCTAGCACGGGACATTGGACCATGTTTTGCACCTGATTTGTCTGTTACAACACCTGGTGATTTTTTGTATGGACCATCAAACGGTGGTTTGTTGGCATCATCAGCTTTCTTTTGACGAGCTTGAATAGAATTATTGTAGTTTGGTTCATCCATAGGTCTAAATGATTCTTTCATATGACCATATTTCTTTTTATACCAATCAGGCATGCCACTTGTCTTACGGAAATGTCTTACTGTTGCAGAATCATTTGCTTGGTCACGATACTTGTTTTCGGCAGTAGTATTGTGTGACTTCATTGCTTCAGCGGCAGCATGTGCATCTTTAGCAATATGAATCAATGCTTCATCGGACTTTTTGTGATACTCATGTCCTTCTAATGGATGGCGTTGTGATGGGCGACCTTCTTCAATTTGTTCAACTTCTTCAGTTTTAACAGTATCAATTTTTTTATAGTTACCAGACTTTGCCATTTTGTAATGCTGACTCAATGCCTTCTCCTTAGTTGGATGAATACCAGATTTGAATGTTTCACCTTGTTTAGTTGTTGCAACTACTTGATGGCCTTCTTTAACTGGTTCTGGTTTCTTTGGATTTAACAATTCTTTTGCTCGTCTTTCAGATGCTTCACGACTTTGTTTAATCTTATCCAATGCACGTTGCATACGAACAGCAGCAGAACTTGCTTCCATTACAGGATTAGTAACTACAGTCTTACCTTTTTTAGTACCAACATTTTGTGGATTTTCATCACCTGATGGAATATCACCGACCTCTTTTGATTCATTCATTTCTGAAGTCATGTAATCACATGCAGTTTGAATGTAATCTGTTGCAAGAGTAATTTTTGATTGAACCCACTCAGGTAAATCCGTATCAGGTTTCATCATATCCATAAGATACTCTGAATGGCGAACAATAGTCTTTAACTGATTCATTGCCATATCACCTTCGTAACCATATTCTTCTTCGTCTTTGGCTTCTGTCACTCTTGATTTAGCCACAGATTTTGAAATACCATGTTTTTTAACAAAAGAAGTTTTGTCTAATCCGCCTAAATCATCTTTGACTTGTGGCATAACAATTTCAGAAATGTTTTCCTCTGAAGTCACCAATGGTGCAGGCTTAGTTGCACCCTTTGGTGCACCAGAAGTAAATCTTCCACCAACTGCTTGGCGACCAGCTTCTGGTTTTGAAGATGGTGTTAGTTCTTCTGAAAGATTTCTAAACTTCTTCATTTCATTGCCTGTTTTGTTGCGGTTGCATACATTACATCCTTAGCACGGTCTCCATATCTGTCTTTGAAACCTGCTATGCCTTTTTTCATTGACTTAACAATATCTTCACGTTTATTCATTTCAGCATCAGTCATGTGTTTTTCTTCAATAACTTCTGATTCAATTTCAATTTCTTCAGAAACAGAAGCAGTTGACATAGGTGCGGCTTTACCAATTTCAGTATTCTTTTTCTTACCCGCATCTTTTGCCTTGGCATCTTCCAATTCTTTTGTGTATTGTTCGTTGTCTGGTTCTTCTTTAACTAACATTTCAGATAAAGACTTTAGACCTTTCTCTTGGTAAAGATTTACCATTTCAGAAAATTTCTTTTTCTTCTTCTCTGCTTCAATGTCTTTCAATTCTTTCTCTTTAGGACCTTTCATCACATCAACTGCATGTGGTTCTGGTTTAGATGCACCATATGAACGACCTTGAACTCTAGTTGATGGCAAGTCAGCCATTTTAACTTCATCAAGTTCTTCAACTTCTTCGTTTTTAACTGGCGGTACTGACGGCGCTGGCTTCTTTTTCTTGAACGCCGGGTAGCCAGGTGGCACTGGAAAAGAGGCCTCTTGCATTTTTTTATTGTCTTTTTTAGCACGAAGTTTTTTGAAGTCATCAGCAGTCAATTCATCTTTTTCTGGCTCATGCACATCCAATTGTTGTTGATTTGGATGTAATTTTTCTGTTACTGGTTGTTGACCATACATGATTTTTGCCGCAACATCGGCTACATCACGAATTTGTTTATTATCTGAATACATAAGGTTTCTCCTAATTTAATTTTTATATGCTATTGAAACTGCTCTAATATCGGTGCCAGCATCAACTAATAATGCATGGTCTCTATCTTTTTCTATAATCATTTCTGAATTATTCAACATTGTTATATTTGCAATATTGGCATTCGTACTATCTTTGATGGTAATCACGTGCTCTTGTGAGCCAGTATGAACAAGTCTAACCACAACTGCATTATTAACTGTTGTATTTGCAGATGATGATAAAACAACTTCAGTTCCCAATGTTCTAATTAACAATTCCATCTCCTGAGAGCTTTATTAATTGGTGAATCAGGGTCTCTTGCATTTTCAGGATTAGTCAATCTCTTTTTCATGCCACCCATTCTACTGCAAAAAGAATGTCTTCTTGAAGCTCTCTTACCAGTTGGGTTTTTTTCTGTGACAGCAGTTTTTAATTTAGAACCTGGATTCTCTCTACGATAGGCATCAACTGCCTTCTGTGAAAGACCATCTGTTCTATCTTGTTTATTAACTTTGTTCCAATCTTCTTTGACTGGTACACAATTTGGCACTTCTTTGCCATTCTTTTTCTTTTTGCCAACCATTTCATAACCAGACCAGCAAGGGTCGCCGCCCTTTACTTGTGAGTTCTCACCTTCGTTGACGAATTGCTTAAATGATTTCATGAGCTGATAGACCTATTTGCTTTGAATGATTTTAGGTTAATACCTTTTCTTTTCAACTCTAATTCATTGTTATCAGAATTAGATGTTGCATCTTCACCACCCGCACCAATTGTTTCATCAATGATGGATGCTTTACCACGTTTCTTAAAATTAATCTTTTCACCAGATGGTCGACCTAGGTTTTCACCTGAGGCCGCCATTGAAAGACCAGGTTCTATACCTTTGTCGATGCTTTCTTGTTGTTTCTCACGGGCTTCTTTTTGTTTGGTGCGGATTTGGTTGATGGTGATTTTGGTTTTGGCTGGGGTGGATTCACCTTGGCCTTGTTCTGTACTGTTGATTCCAATACTTTGGGCTGCTGGGGTGAAGTTGTAGTTTCCACTTTCAAGTCCAATGTTACTGATTCTTCCTTCGGCAAGGAAGGTGCTGGTGCTTTTTCTTGTGGTTGTTTTGCTTTGCTCAGAAAGCTCTTTAGTAGTCTCAACATTGTCATACTCCTCTTTTATTTTTATAACATAACCTTTAGGATGTTTCATTACTTCACCACCACGCAGATGTGACTCTTTTGCGGCAGAACGGCGAATCAAAAATATTCTTGGTTTACCATCTTTACCACGCAATAGTTTAACTTTCTTTTCTTCAAAGATTGCATTGATATCTGCATTGGATAATTCTTGTGAATCTTGTTTTTCACCAATAACATTCATTGTTTTACCAAGTGTTAGACTATCACTATGATTGGATAGACCATCATATGATTCATCTTCTTCAGTTGTATAACCAGTTTGCATTGAATTCATCATACTGTGAACTTCTTCAACTGTATCACCCGTGATTGAAACTGTTACTGATTCAGATAAGAATTGTTCAAATTGTTCATTGACTTTTTTAGGTTCTGGTTTCTTCATTGAACTTCCTGAGGTTGGAACATTAGGTTCTTTCTGTGGTTCTTTTTCAACCTCAACTAGTTTATCATGCACAACTCTATGTGTAACTTTACCATCTTTACCATATCTACCAAAACCATAATACTTCAGACCCATCTTGCGAGCTTCTTCTGCACCACCTGAGTCTGGATGTGGTGTTTGTTCTGCACCATCTTTTGGTATTGCTAATGTATCTTTCTTTTGCAACTCCATTGCAACCCATGCTGATGCAACAGGATTTTCTGGAGGTTTTGCAACAAACTCTTGTACCTTTGTGTACATCTGAAGCATTTCATCTTTTTTAGCTTTGACTACATCAGGTGCTGCATTTCTTAAATCTTCAGAGTTATCAAACTCCATATAATTATCACCAAACAACTTTGCAAATTCAGGACGACCTGCTTGAACATTGTCCCATTTTTCTTTGCGAATGTTTTCTGGTACTGTACGACCACCACGTTGGCCACGTTCTATGTTTCTTTGTTTGGAAACTTCATCTTCAGTATTAACTAGAACCATAGATGATTCATAACCAATGTCTTCTAGTCTACTTTTAATCTTTGTAATCTTTTCTACGTCATCACCAGTGCCATTAATAATTAAACCATTACGACCTAGAATTGCAAGGCGTTGACGTAACTCTGTCATACTCTTTGCTTTACCACGAACAATATTTCTTTTATCTTCTTCTGATGCCGGCATAGTTTTATCAAGACCATTCTTGTCCATCAAAAACTCAAGTGCTTTATCAGAATTCATTTCGGTCATACCATGACCTGCAAGTGTATTGTCTAACACATAGTCTTTACCAGAACCTGGTCCACCGGCAAGAAATACTACTTTGAAAATGGCCTTGTCGTGTACACCTTCAAACAAGAGGGTTTCAAATTCTTCATTGATACTCTCTTTGACTTGCATACCTTTACGAACATCATGGAACATTTCTTTTGCATGGTGTTCAGGCACATGTGCAGGTATACCTTTTTTGAATTCTTTGAAATTACCAGAAGATGCATGACTACGCATTTTAGATGCAGACATGCCAGTAGTACCTTCTGCATCAGGGTCTCTTTCACCTGCAGAATGTACTGTTATCTTTTTGAAGTTGAATAACTTGCCTTCACCTTTACCATTGTATTGTGCAAGTTTCTTTTTGTATTCGGGAACACGGTCAGAACCTGCAACCATGTGTAAATGTGTTACACCTTGTTTGTGTAACTTTTCTGCGTGAGAAAGGAAAGTAGGAGACTCTTTACTGGATGTAGAGAGGTTTGTTTTTGGAAAGAATCTTTTTGCGTGTTTGAGTTTATCAGCAGAGGATAAAGGATTCTTCTCTTTATCTTGTGTGTGAGATAGTACTACGCTGTGACTGGCACCATGTTCTTGGGCAACATCTTTGACTTTATTTACTAAGACTTCATGGCCTGTAGTTGGAGGTGACATGCGGCCAAATGCCATGACATGATGCACCTCTTTGTTTTCATTGATAAAATCTCTAAATTTCATTCTCCGCCTCTACAGCAGTTGATTAATGGACTATTTAGTATTTATCACTTTTTACGGTGCAACCAGGAAGCCCATCCTTTATTGTATATCTTCACATTCCTTGCACCAATAATCTCATCAACGGCCGCACGGACACCATTGAATTCTTCTGGTTGGTCGATATCGTGGCCACCAATAAAACCACCAGGTTTTACTTTAGGTAACCACGCAAGAATGTCTTCCTTTACTGCTTCATATAAGTGTGAACCATCAATGAATACAAAGAAAATACTGTTATCTGCATACATGTTTGCAGCCTGAACACTTGGTAATTTTATTGGTGTAACGACTTGTCTAACTGGTTCTATATTCTTTATAAATTCATCATAAAGTGTTTTATTGACAACAGATTCATCATTCATAAGAACTGGTTCACCTGGCGAACCTTCCCATGTATCAACAGAATCTATTGTTATGATTTTACCAGAGTTAATGATTTCAACTCCAGCATAACAAATTGATTTACCTTTCCATGCACCAATCTCAACAAATTTCTCCGTTGAATATGGTGGTGTAAAAGCAACCATGTCTCTGTAGACATTTTCATAATTGAAATGTCCAGGTACATTTTGATAAAAGTGTTCCATTATTCTGCTACTATAAATGCGTTGCCATAAGGATGTGGTACAGTCCAATTTTCTTTAAGATGACCAAATTCATAATCAAAATATTTGATTTTAAAACCTGCATCAACTAAAGTTGTCAACCACCATTCTTCGGGTTCTTTTGTTACATGGGTAATATCCATCTCATATTCACGGATACGATACCGTGTTCCGTCACCCAATGGAACAGCAACAAAAATGGTTTTGCATCGTCTACGCAATGCGGTCAGTACTGATGGAATTTCTTCTTTAGGTATGTGCTCCAGTACGTCCTTTGCGATGATTAGGTCCCAGCCACCTTTGATATCTTCAGCAGTATCAACAACAGTTAGGTACTCTTTAACTTTCGGGTGACAATTAGTCACGGCATATTCCGACACATCAACACCATGTGCTTCTTTGCCTAAAAGTCTCAAGGCATATACCATGAAACCTTTTGCACATCCAAAATCTAATACTGTAGTAAATGGAATGTTGTTGATGATTGAAGATGCCTCACGAATACTACGTTCAGGCATCCAACGATAGTTTTCATATGCACTTACTCGGTTACGAACACCATCTTCAAAATACTTCTCATCAAATACTTTTTTAATTTCAAGCGAATTCATTATGTCTTGTCTCCGTTACTACATCATCAATTAATTCATTTTGGTATGCATACTTACAGAATGAACATCCATGGTGTCTACGACTTACGCCGGCACCACCAACTTGTGAATTGTAAAAATCTGTAATGCCAGCAATATCAGAAATCTTAAATTCTTCATTTACTGCATAGTTGTTTTCTGGTGCTAATTCGGCAGAAGGGCACACATATACATTACCATCTGTAAACACACAAGGTTTGACCATGTGCATGTAACAGTTATCGTTTCTACGAACACCTTTGAAGTTAAAGTCTGACAAGAAAGCATACTTCAACTTGCCATTCTTTTCTTCATGTATGGCAATTAACTCACCAATCTTAACAATGTCTTTCTGTACTTCTTCTACAGATTTAATTGCATTGAACGCAATACGACATGGGATTTTCTTTTCTTCGACCCATGCCAACATCTTCATAAAGTTTTCTTCTTTATATGCGTTTGATGCAAGTTTCTTGGCCTTTGTATCAGTCCACTCACCTGTAATATTTGGATTAGTAGAAGTCTCTGTTGCACCATCCCAAACATATGCGGCTGATATTTCAATATCTAAACCTTCAAACACTTCAAGGTGATATGGATAAGGTTTCTTTTCGTCCCATGAATACATGCCAAGACGAACCCATGACAACATATGCCAGTTCTTAACTTTCTTCAAACGAGAACCATTCGTACAGATACCAATTTTAAGACCACGATTGTATGCGTGTTCAATTGCCTTGTCTAATTGTGGGTGTAGTGTTGGTTCACCACCACCTGTAAACTCCATACCTAGAACACCAAGGTCTGCAAACTGGTCAATTGCAGATTTCATTTGGTCTAGTGTCAACATCTCACTCATGGCTCTGTTTGCAAAACAACAGAAAGAACAAGTTAGATTACATGGGTTGGCTGGTGACATGTGAAACATCACAGGTTTTGGTCTTTCACCATTCTGAATTAACTGTAATCTATCCATGTGTTTCAATAACTTCACATGGTTACTGGTATAACTACGACCTTGTACCTTGTCTTCAGGAATTGTTTGTTTCTTTTTCAATATCGCACTTGCGTTAATTATTTCCATCATTATACCTTAAATGTAAATTCATATTCAATTTGTGGTTCACCATAGGGACCAACTTCTTCATTATATCTATCCTTCATAAATTTAGGATAAACTTCATGTAATATTTTACCCATCTCAGCAAAGGCTGCAAGCTTATCATAGTAACTTGCTTTACCTGGATGATACATTGAAACATCATGTATCACACCGGCCTTTTGTTTTGTAATTGGTGCAAGAATGATATCAAAACCCCAACCACTCTTAACTTCATGGTACTTCCAAAAGTCCATTAGAATAGGTATCAATGATGAATGAAAGAAACCACCCATACCTTCATTGAAATTTGTTAGACTGTAACTGTAACCAGGAACTTGATGAAGTATTCGGTGCGTAGATTCCGAACCTGCAATGGTTGACAACTGAAACATCTTAATGTCTTTTTTAGTTGCAATTTCTAATGCACGATTGATACTTTGAATATCAGTAATCAAATCATCGTCCCAAAAACCAATGTAATCATAGTCTCTGTAATCAAATGTATCAAGGAAATGTTTTGCCAAGTCCCATTTGAAACCTGTGTCTCTAATCAATTGGTCATATGTGTTTGGTTCAATATCAAAGTCTTTGTATTGATACACAATCGTTTCATAGTTTCGTTGAATACCATTTGTCTTACGCCAATGATTGTCTTTATCATAGGCATCATGGTATGCAATAGGAATACCAACGGGGCAGAAAATCACATTACGCATATTTTTTCTCAATCATTTCTTTCCAACCAGGCACTCTATCATATTGATGTACAATCGCAAAAGGCGTACCATCACTTGTGCATACTGTATTATCTACTAAAATTGGTGATTTGTCAACCAGTTTGTTGCCATATTTACCTGCAATTTGTGGACCAGTTGTACCTAGTTGTGCAGCCCAACCTTCGTCTGACATTGTTTTGCGTGAAACATCATGGTATGTTTTCATACCCAATAGAATGTTCCATGCCGCTTGGTCAGGTCCACCACCACCTTCAATATGATGTGAAGTGCCTTGGCATAACATATAGATGTTTAGAAATACATCAAGCATTGTATCAAACTCACCAGAGATAACACCTGCATTGAAAATTAGATTGTCTTTGTATGCATCATGAATCAAAGGACCAAATGACTTCATTAAATTGTGTGTGCCCCAATCTTCATCTTTATAATACATGGACTCACAAGCCGCATTTATTTTCTTATCACCAATATTATTTTCTAACCAAACTGATGGATTTGATTGAAAAACTACATCTTTTACATCAGTAGTAATGATGTAACGATATTGACCTTTGAAATTTTTGAGTAGGTACCAAAGGTGTAAAAACCTTTCGACCATGATTGAGAAATCTTCCCTGTATTCAAAACGCTTTTCTTTATCGTTCTTCTTAAAGGCAAAGATTGTATAACCTCTCTTTGTTAATTCATCTGCAACATCATAACTGATATTGTAACAAATCATGGCCTTTGTACCTTCAAACCCTGACCTGTCTAATGAATTAACCCACGGTTCAATTTTGTCGAAACTGTAACCTGTAATAAAACCAATCACCATATCTTTCATAACAACTCCAATAATTATTTTTTACTTTTATAATCCTTAAATGATTTCAGACCTTGACCCGGTGTATCATTCTTATATGTATTCACTAACGTATCTGTAGCATCATTACCTGCACCAGAAGGTGGTAGAATATCAGGATGTGGACTTTTCTTTTGTTCTGTCAAACTCTTTTTTCGATTTGACACAACTCTAATAACTGCTTCTAACATTTTATCCTCTAGTCAAGGTAAGAATCTTTTGTATCTGTGCTTCAAGAATTGGTTTACGATTAGGCCAATTGATGTATGGTTTATCAGCAGTCTTTAACAAATTAGTTAAGAACGGCATAATAATCTTTTCCACTTGTAGAAGTCTTGCCTTGTATTCTTCTACTGTTTCATCTTTTTCAGCAATGACCGCATTATATTCTTCTTCAGATACCGCAGAGAAACCAAAATCATTGTCTCCATACTCTGCTAGAATTTTATTTATATCATATGCCATCACTTACTCCAGTTTTTCTGTGCAGTAAAATTAAGGTGACTAAACTCAAGTCTGTCTACCAATTTAACTGCATTACCTGATAACTTATCAACTGCAACAAAACCTTCTGGATTTGTCACTTTGAAACCATCTTCTGTTTGTACGAATGTACTTGTAACTTGTTTCATCTGTTGTAGTTTTTTGATAATCATATTCTTGGCATCAACCATACCGTTCTGTATATCAAATATGTTTTTCAAATCATTTGCAGAGCCACGGAGAGTACGCATGATTTCATTTTTAATCATCGTCTTATCTCTCTTTGTTTTCTCCATCTTTGCAGAGACAATATCTTTGTTTAGTTTTTCCTCAACCCATCTCAACAATTCTCTTGTGTGTGCGGCAGTGTTTGTAATCTTTTGGCCTTCACGCACCTTGGTATTGTTGAATGTCTTAATATATTCTCTGATTGTATCGTTACCAGAAATTCTACCAATTGACATGGAGTTTGTTTGTTTGAATGTTGCACCAACAATAGATAGAATAGAAGTTATTTGTTTTGTTTCTTCTTCTGTAAATGATGCGGTACCAGATGCATCAGTAAAATAGGCATCACGGAACCAAACATCTTTAGTTGGTGTTAAATTCTTAATGTCAATATTGAATGATGCCTTCATATCAGCAAATGTTTTACCTGTGTATGAAGTATGAAACACTACACCCATTTGTGCAGCTTGCATTGTCTTTGCCAATTTAGAATCAGATGGCACAGCATAGATTAATGTATTTGGTTGAAATGTAATATAACTTTCACCTTCAAGCGTCTTCTCTGATAGGTCGCCTTTTGCAAACATCATATCGCCTTGCAGAACACCTTTGATACCAAGTTTTGGAAGATATCGTAATGCCACTTTAAGTTTTGCATTTAGACCTTCACCTGCATGATTAGTGTCAATATCTGCATCAGTATAGTTTAACTTTGCATTGGCATTAAAGACACCTTTAGTACCAACAAAGAATTTACCATTATCAGGATTGATACCACAAAAGATTGCAGGCGAACCATCCCACTTTGTTGTGGTATTTACCTTTGATTGTGAATGACCAGCAAGCATATCTCTCAACGCCTGTAAGAAATTAATTGCATCACGACCACCTTTAACACCACGATTGAGAATTTCATCCTCAAGGTGTTCTAGGTGAAGATTTGCACCTTCTTTTTTTGCTTCGGTTAAATATTGTGTGAATTTCATTTTAATATATCTTTACGAATGGACCGTTTGTATCTCTAAATTCTTTTTTTGCACCATAATATAATGTTTTCAACCAATCTTGCATTAATCCTTTTTTTTCTATAACTGCCCATGCGTATGCCCAACGCATACAAGTAAGTTTAGATGAAAGTCTTCCACCAGCATACTTAGAACCTTCTTCTCTAATACAATAATCTAAAACATCTGCGAATGAACCAGTAGAAACTTGTTTACCTTTATAAACAACTTTTAAATCACCAAAATCTATATTCATGCCATTAACTTTAAATTTTGACAATTCTTTCTGAAAATCCACCCAATATTTTTTAGTCTCTGGCGTCCATTTACCTACAGGAGGAATATGTGGGTCTTTACCTGCATTTACTGGTCTAATTATTCCTAATTTCGAATAATTCTTACTAAAAAATTCATCAATAGCATCAGCAGAAGCTTTACCAATTTTAGCACCAGCATCTTTACCCGTTGGTGTTAAATCGGTCTGTACACCACCCCTAGGTGTTGACATATTGAAATTTCTAGTCTGCCAATTTACTAAACTATCTCCTGCTTTAAATTGTCCTGCTATTTCACCATTATCAATTTCTGTTGGTGATTTACTATTTGTACCAAAATTTGCATAACATTTTAATGGACCAACATTTTGAAAAATTAATTCTTTAGCTTTTCCTTTACCCATATTGGATAATTCCAAATCAGCCTTCGTTTTAGTTTTTGAAATTGCTTTCAATGAAACTGGTACCAAATCTTTACTATCAATTAATTCCCTCATATATGCGTTCAAAGAATAAATATTTGCCATTTCATCGGCATTTTTAGTAATTGAATCTAATTTTTTTCTTATAACATTTTCTTTTGTTTTTCTAACCATATAAATGTCAGCAGGATCCCAATTATCCTTTGTTGAAACACCACATCTTTTTTTAGCAATATCCTCAATGAATGACATGAAACCATTTTTTTCATCACGGGAATAATCATAACCTCTATTATTAGAACCCAAATAATTTTTCAATGCAATACCCTGTTTTTGAAAAGTACTCATCCATGCTTCTCTTAATGCTGCATTTTTTGCAAGGTCTGGATAAACTTTTACAACTTCAGAAAATAATTCCGATTCAGATGGAACCTTTGTGCTTTCAATGTATTTTCTGAAATACACTTTAGAAGCATTTTCCTGTTTTGCTGTTTCTATTGCATTTCCTGCCATTTAAATACTCCGTTGGTTATTGGAGTATTTATACTATCACGGTTACCGGATTATGTCAAGCACTTTTCCACTAGTCCATACTTCCTGTTCAGTCCTGATACGGTTTTCTGTTGTTAATGTGTCATAACGATTGATGGCTTTCTTGCGCCACCATTCTATAATGTTGGATAGATGATGTTTTTCATAGTTTTCACCAGGAATTAACTTGTCTGCATTACCATTGACAAATTCTACCATGTTCTTAAACCCATAGTCTGAAATGAAGTATCGTTTCTGTTCGTTCAGGTTCTTGGCGTTCTCAATAGTGGCAGTAAACTTGGCTGCATCTGGTGTGCCTTTCAATGATACTTTGATTAGGTTGACCATTGCATTAGAGATTTTTAGTTTACGACTTGATGCATCTTGTGGTGCCAAATCTTCACCTGTAATATTCTCAATATAGTCTTTGAGATTCGTATATGTGTCACCATGCAACATAGGCAAGAAGTCACTATCAGTTAAACCTTTGAAACGAATCAGAGGTTTCATACCATCATACTGTGATACTGCCTTGGAAGAACCATATAAACTGGTAGTTTCAAACAAACAAGTATTCATCTTGTACTTGTCATCAAGCATTTTACGGACTTCATGTGTTGTACAGATTGCAGCCAGTAATTTACCACCAAGGTAATTAAAACCAAATGGTTGTGCAGGTACAATTGCAAAACCCATCGCAGCACATTGATTGAATCGTTGAGCACCACCTTCTTGTTGCGTGAATACTTGACCCAGCATTTGATTACGAGGTTTACAATTAATAACAGGTGAACCAAGACGAATGAAACCAACCCACTTCTGAGTTTTCTTTTCGATAACTGCCAATCGTAAACAACGACCAGGAATACTTGTCATATTTGAATGTGAAGAAATCATACTCAAATATATTTCCCATCTGTCTTGTGCCAATTCTACAACTTCAAATTCCATATCAGCAGGTGACATTGTAAAATCAGAGAACAAGTCTTCTTCAGGTCCCATACCAAACAGTACAGGTGACCTCTCTGCCATTGAGGCGAGTTTTTGTTCACGCATGTACTCATCAATACGACCAAACTTATCAAAGTAGTCTGAGAATACATTTGCACAATGAACGGCTTGTTCGTGTGTCAACTTCATACTTTTAATCCACCAAAGTCTTTTCTTCGTTCTCTGTTACCAAATGTGTTTAATGGTTTATCGGGAATGCCTGCATCAGCAATATCTTGTTGTGCTGATTCTTCAACATCATATAGTCTCATCTTTGCACGGTCAATACCAAGAACGAATCTCTTATACAAATTAGGGTCACCATAACGATTCTTCAATTGTTTAACAAGAATCTGATTCAAGGCTTCAAGTTCTTCATTACTTACCAACGCAAACATAAAGTCAGCAGTTGCAGGTAAACCAAATGATTCTGAAGTATCTTCAAGACCTGGATCCGAGTTACTGAAACCACTACGAGTTGTTTGTGTTGCAGATACAACTGGTACACTAAACTCAACAGCAAGACCACGGAGTTCTTCTGCAATTGCCTTGATGTATGAGTAACTGTTTACGTTGGCGCCAGGTTTGATTCGTGCAGAACAACAAATGTTCAGATAATCAATAAAGATAATATCTGGTCTGAAGTTCTTCTTTAAAGCCAAGTCATTTAACAATGCACGGAAGTGTAGTACACTTGCACCAGCAGTTGGATATTCTTTAATGATTAACTTGCCTTGTGTCTTAGATTTGAGTGCAGAGAATTTTCTTGTGTAATCTTCTTTACTGATTGTTCTCAATTCATCCAAATCAATATTTAGCAAGTTAGCATCAATACGTTCAGCAATCTTTTCTTCTGCCATCTCCATTGTGATATAGAGAACATTTTGCCCTTGCGACATATTGCCAGCAGCAACGTGACACATAAACAAAGACTTACCAACACCAGTGCCAGCAAGTGCAATGTTCAATGTCTTAATTGGAAGACCACCTTTTGTAATCTTGTTAAACAGGTCAAGGTCGAAACGAATACGAGATTCTACTTTGTGATATGAATCATAACGTGAATCATAGTCTTGTGTGTAATCGTGACCAATGTTGTTATCAAACGAGACACCAAGAGCATCACTTAGAAGTTGTGGGATTTCACCCTTAGTTCTTTTCTCACCCTTACTGTCCAAGATGGAAACAGATTCCATAATGGCATTGTAGATGGCCTTGTCTTGGCAAAACTTTTCAGTTTGTTCAATCAGCCATTGTGTTTCGGTTGGTTCATCTTTATCTGAATGTACTTTGTTAAGTAATTCAATTGCCTCTTGGACTTGAGGCTCAGTAAGAGTTTTCTTCTCTGTGAAATTGATTACAAGTGCCTCATGTGTTGGAGGATTCTTGTATTGGTTTATGAAGTCAAATATTTCTCTGAAGACTACCTTTTCGGTATTGTCTGAGAAATAATCTGGTCGAATGAATGGCAATACCTTGCGGATATATTCTTCATTATAAATCAAATTCTTGATTATCGTCTGTTCTAGTCTGTTCATTTGCCTGTGTCGCTAATATTGTAGTAAGTATGTCACCCATGATTGTATGCAAATTATCATCTTTTGTCAAGTCATCAATGTCATGTTCACCAGAATGAACAATTGTATATCCAAATTGCAACTTTGCAAACCCTTCTTCTTCAACAACTCTTGCCTTCTGATAGTGATATATTACTCCCTTGTATTTGTCCATCAGGAGTTCTATACCACTTATATCAGAATCTTTGAAGTCAAAGAAATGATAGTCAACACCTTCTTCAAGCATCTTCTGTTTCTTCCAAAACAGGAGTTTCTCCCATAATGTTCCCATATGCAATCTCATATTTTTGTTTAATGAATTCTTTGAACTTTGGATCCTTTAGAATAGAATCCATGAATTCAGCATTTGATGTATCAGCAATACGTTTCTTATCACCAATCTCACCAGTCTTCTGGTCTACCTTTGCATACCAACCATTGGTTGGTTTAACCACATGGCCGGATTCAATTGCAAGGTCAAGTAGACCACTATACTTACTAATACCACCATCAAAAGATACAGAAATAGGTATTTTAGATTTTTCTTTAACATAACGGGATTTTTCTACGTTGATAATGAAGTTGTAACCAACAATTTCGGTTCCATCTTTTTCTTGTTGACGACCAATAATATAAATGTTATCAGCAGAGTAATAAGAACCTGTACCACCACCAACGATATCTTTCGGGAACATTCCAATTTCTTTGTATGTGTGATTAACAACAATCATTGGAATGTCTTTGATGTTCAAGTGTGGAGTTACCATACGGAACAAACTCTTAACTTGTTTTGCACGACTCATATCTGCAACAGATTTACCTTCAAGTGCATCTTCAACTTCTTTCTTTGAAGCAAGATTACCAATTGAATCAAGTATGATGATTAGTTTGTCACCACGATTCACTTCTTGTAATTGTTGCATAATGTCAAACTTCAACTGTTCAATGTCAGTCAAAGGTGTATGCAATACTCTGTCCATATCTATCTCAAATGTTTCAAAGTATTTTACTGGTGTACCAAACTCTGAATCATAGAATAAAAGGACTGCCTCAGGGTATTTGTCCATATACGATTTCGCCATTAGCAAACTGAAGGCAGTTTTAAAATGTTTTGATGGGCCTGCCCACATAGTAAGACCTGGAATAAGGCCGCCATCAAGTTTTCCAGAAAGTGCCACGTTAATCATTGGCACACCTGTTGTAACCATATCTTTCTCTGTAAAGAATTTAGACTTAGATAGAATCGCACTATCTTTAATCGTTGAATTCTTTTTAATCTTATCAAGTAAACTCATTTAAAATCTCCATCTATTTTGGTAATGTCTGTCTTCGGTATAACTTCGTTTTTATCATCTGCAAAGAATGATTCTAAACTATTTGATGTACTATTGTCAAGTGTTTTCTTTTTCTTTGCCTTCTTTATTGGCTCTATCTCTGTAGGTTCTTTCATTCTTCGGTACGTTTGATTGGATGCAATCAGTAACAGAACGGCAAGTGGGTCAAATACGATAATGATAATTAAAATTACGCTTCGTACTGCTTTATCTATAAAGTTAGGGTCATCTTTACTATAGAACAACTCGGCTATGTACTTTATAGGACCAATTTCTGCCGTTAGTTTGTTTTCTTCTGATAGTAAAGGCAACTTCTCATTTGAAATTCGTTTCAGTTCTGCCTGTGTCTCTTGTATCTGTACATCAATCTTACGGGTTGCAGTTGCTGGGTCGCCTGCTCTTTGTAACAAATATGTCAATCGTTCTTTTGCAATCTTTTCTTGTGTGTCTAATGTTTTTAACTGTACACTATTCGCACCAACAATGATATTTGTATCAAGATGTGCTTTTGAAAGATAACCAAAGATACCCATTGATGTAATCAACATAAGAAGAATAATGGCACCTAAAAAATAGTAACGCATTATCCGCACAGTAACATTCCAATTGTTATATAGCCAAGATACTGTTACCAATTTTGATGCTTCAAGAACCGAACCCATAATGATAATTGGCCAGTATGAACCTGGAAATATCTGTGCGAGTCCGATGACCGAATAATAGGCCGCAATGGCTGATAATCCAATCGCAGTTAAAAAGGGTAACAATACTTGTATCATGGATTCTTCTTAGAATGTGGAACATCAAACACAAAAGTAATTCTTGTACAATCTCCTACGTTCTTTGTTCCATGCATTAGTTTATTATTAAACCAGAGTAAAGTACCTGGTTCTACTGTAACTGTTTCACCACCAACAGTATAATCATAACGACCTTGAATTGATAAATGATATCTATCTTTGGTTTGATAGTACGACCCAATATCAATATGTTGACCTACTTCACCACCAACTTCTAATGATAGAAAGCCACATCTGCAAAAACTATGAAAGTGTCTTCTCAAAAATCCAATTACTTCTGTGTGTCTATCATATGCTGGTGTTGCAATATTAATTTCACTATCACCAACAAAATCTTCTGCTTTAGTAACAGCACCAATAACTAATTGCATAACACCAGCAGGCAGATACATGAAGCCTCTGTCTAATAGAGACTCAACACCTTCCATTTTATTCTGTGAACCCCAATCTTCAGGATACTTTTCCAACTGTCTCATTATTTTTGAGACATTGATACCTGTTCTGATGATACGAATATTATCCAAAGAAACTCTCCAACGAATTACGTTTCTCAGTTGACCAATTCATACAATCTAAAATCACTTTGATGGGTTCAAGGAACGCCTTGTCAAATTGCATATCATAGTCAACATAGTCCTGTAATTCAAACTCTTTTGGTAATCTACTTGGGAAAGAGATGACCATATCTTTGAATGGGTTAGGTTGTTTCAAATAGGTGAATTTAAGTTTTTCACCTTCTTGGATAAGAGGGTAAGTCTTTGTTAGATTCTTCTGTTTCAAATAGTGATTGTAAAGAATTGCACCCTTAACATGAATTGGTGTGCCTTTCTTATACAAAGTAACAGAATCAGAATATTCTTTCAGACCATTCAGACCACGGGGAAATGAAATGTCTTCGGGTGGTAACTTCTTAAACTCTTGTCTAAAGTCTTCAATAAAAGTATGAATGTCTTCTTCTGTACCATTAATCATAATCTTAATTGATTGTTTCATCTTCTCACGGATAGCCGCAGGTGTAGATGACTTAATCATTTCAAGACCCATAACTTTCATTTGAGGTTCTTTATATGCAACACCTTCATTGTTGTACACGTTCAGAATGTATCGTTTCTTGGCAGTCCAAATACCTTTGTTAGCCAATGCCTCACGTTTCATTTGCATTTTCTGGTCATATGCATGAACATACGAAGCAAGTTCCTGATAACTCTGGTCGATATAAGGTTGGATTTTATCTTCACAGACACGGTCCATGAAGGCGATAATTTGATTAATATCTGTCTTCTCAGAATACACTTTGTTAACAAGTGGACCAAGCCGGAGATAAATCGAATCTGTGTCTGAGGCGATAACATAATCTTCATCTGTCTTTAATAATTTATTCAGATAGTCATTAAGTTTCTTTTCAATCCACCGAATAGATAACTGCCCTGCAAGTGTAA
>Ga0214919_10005304_pt1 | contig 18370 bp, 19 predicted proteins | sample LL1503_MetaG_FD_177994 | JGI IMG/M metagenome (GOLD analysis project Ga0214919, IMG submission 177994) | Freshwater microbial communities from Lake Lanier, Atlanta, Georgia, United States - LL-1503 | ecosystem: Environmental > Aquatic > Freshwater > Lake | place: USA: Georgia | collected...
ATATGTAATAAGACTAAATGTAACGCAGCTAATCCTGCAATAAGAAATGGTACTAAATAATGTAAACTGAAAAAACGATTTAAAGTAGGATTATCTACAGAAAATCCTCCTCAAAGTAATTGAACTATTGAATTACCTATCCCTGGGATTGCTGAAAATAAATTAGTAATAACAGTAGCTCCTCAAAAACTCATTTGACCTCATGGAAGTACATAACCCATGAAAGCAGTTGCCATCATCATTAAAAAAATTACAACTCCAGAATATCAAAGTAAAGCTCTTGGTTGCATATATGAACCATAATATAAACCTCTAAACATATGGGCATAAACTACCATTAAAAACATAGAAGCTCCATTTGCATGAATATAACGTACAGCTACACCACCATTTACATCTCGCATAATATGTTCTACACTGTCAAATGCAAGTGAAACAGCAGGTGCGTAGTGCATAGCTAATAAAACTCCAGTTACAATTTGAATTACTAAAGCTATACCAGCTGTTGACCCAAAACTTCACATATAACTTAAATTAAATGGAGTAGGGTATGTTTCTATATGATTACTTAAAGTTGAAACGATTGGATTTTTTAATAAATTTGAATATAATGTCATTAATTATTTTTACAGGAAAAGAGGGACTCGAACCCGCAACTTACGGTTTTGAAGACCGGTGCTCTACCATTGAGCTATTCTCCTTAAAGTATTAAAAAGTATACTTTATTAAATAATAAAAAGATATTTTATCTTTTAGTATTTAATAGAAAATCTGAATTTTTTAAAGTTTGTAAATTAGGATCTTGTTCTTTAAGTTTGAAACGTGGTGTTGTTTCAAGAGTTAAAACTATAGATGCTACCATAGAAAGAAATAATAATAAAGCTACTATAATAATACCAGTTTTATATTCAAGAAATAACACACCCCCTATACCTCTTAATTGATCAGTAGGTTGTAAAAGTTTGGCATAATCTGTATATAAATTTGTTTCAGAAAAATATATGGTATCTTTAAAATTATCAGCATCAATTCAATATAATTGAGTTGTTTCTTGTGTAAAAAAAATAAAAATCTCACATAAGAGAATAGGTATTACAATATGTCTATAAGAAAAAATATCAGCAAAACGTTCAGTATCATTAGACAATTTAATATCTAACATCATAACAATAAAAAGAAATAAAACCACAATTGCCCCTACATAAACAATTAAAAAAAGAATAGCAAAATACTCTACATTTAAAAAAAATAATAGAGTAGAACCACCTATAAAAACACTAATTAACACTAATAAACTGTGAATAGGATTAGACACTCCTATTACAAGGGTTGAAGCCCCAAAGACTGTTGACGCTAAAAATGTAACTAAAACATTAATTGAACTAGTCATTAAATATATTTAACGAGGGAGGGTTTCGAACCCTCGACTTACGGATTATGATTCCGATGTTCTACCACTGAACTACCTCGTTTAAAAACGAAAAGGATGGGATTCGAACCCATGATGCCTTTTAAAACATGCCAGCTTAGCAAACTAGTGCCTTAAACCACTCGACCACCTTCTCTATGTGGATTATTGGGTTTAACTTTTCTCTATAAGAAAAGAAAAAACAATATTAAAATTAATATTATAATTACATGAATATCTAATAAAGGTAATATATAAATTCATCCACCAAAAATTAATAAAAATAAAGTTAAAAAAGATAATAATAAAAATAAATAATGATAAGTGAAACCTAAAGAAAGTTGAGTTAATTTATTACTATATAAATAAATTTGAGTAGCTATACCTTGAGGACCTAAAAATTCTAATAATCCACGATCCATATTTTGATAAGTTTGTTTATATGCAACATTTAATAAACTTTGAGTAATTCATTCGTTATATACTTTATCAAAAAATCATTTACGGTTTAAAAAAGTATATAAATTACGACCAATTACAGTTGATTTTAATGCAAATAAAAATTTAAACGCACTTATATAATGATATACTCCTAAACCTACACCAGTAAAACTAAAAATTAAAGGTATCATTTTAACAGAAGCATCTAATCATTCCGCTTCTAATAAATATTGATTTGTTGGTAAAGTAAATAACGCATTACCTCAAAAATCGGTACCTAAACCTACAAACATATCACGACTTAAATAACCTACAAATATACTTGCAAATGAAAGTATAAAAAGAGGTAACCCCATAGGTAACGGAGATTCATGTGCATGTTCATAAAGATAACGATTTCCATTAGGAGATCTTAAAAAAGTTAAACTAGCTAGTCTTGTTGAGTAATAAGCGGTAAAAAAAGCCGCTAAAGTACCTAAAGTATGTACAAAACGACCTTCTAAAGTAAAACTACCATATGATAATTCAAGGATTAGATCTTTTGAATAAAAACCAGTTAAAAATGGAAAACCCATTAAAGCTAAAGAACCTATAACAATAGCTGCATAAGTAAAAGGTAAAATTTTAACAAGTCCTCCCATTTTTCTCATATCTTGTTCATCCCCCATTGCGTGAATTACAGAACCTGCACTAAGGAATAATAATGCTTTAAAAAAAGCATGATTTGATAAATGAAATATACTTACACTATAACTAGATAACCCTGCAGCAAATACCATGTAACCCAATTGACTACAAGTTGAATAAGCAATTACACGTTTTAAATCATTTTGTAATAAACCAGTAGTTGCAGCTAAAAAAGCAGTCATACCACCTAAAATAGTTACTATAAAAGAAACATTAGGAGCGTACTCTAATATCACTGAGCATCGACATAATAAAAATACCCCAGCGGTAACCATTGTGGCAGCATGAATTAATGCTGAAACTGGAGTAGGTCCTTCCATTGCATCAGGTAATCAAGTATGTAATCCTACTTGAGCAGATTTACCTACGGCACCAACAAAAAGAAAAAAACCTATAAAATCTAAAAGAGATAATGAAAAATTAAAAAAAGGTATTTGAAAATCAGCTAAAAAAGGTGCTAATGAAAAAACTACACCATAATCTAAGCTTTGACAATAATAATAAATAGCAAAAATTGCTAAAGCTAAACCAAAATCCCCTACACGATTAATAATCATAGCTTTTAAAGCGGCTTTATTCGCCTGTAAACGTCCATATCAAAAATTAATTAAAAGATAAGAACATAAACCTACACCTTCTCAACCTACAAACATTTGAATAAAATTATCCGCAGTAACTAAAATTAACATAAAAAAGGTGAAAAAAGATAAATAAGACATAAAACGTGGTAAATGAGGATCTTGCCCCATATATTCTGTTGAATATAAATGTACTAAAGTCGAAATTGAAGTTACTACTATTAACATAACAACAGTTAAAGTATCAAAAAGAAAGCCTCATTTTAAGTCATAAGTTTCAGTTATAATTCAAGGATTAAGCTCAATTAAACAAGGAGTTTTTAATAAAGCAACCTCATAAAATGCAAAACAAGATAATAAAAAAGTAATAGCTAAACAACTAGTACTTAATATACCAGCACCGTAACCGCTTAAAAAACGTCCTCCTAAGCCAGCAAAAATTGTACTTAATAAAGGTAAAGTTAATATTAAAATATACATTATAAGTTTATGTTTTAGTTACATTTTGAAATGTAAATCGAAGGACTCAAAAAATTAAGAATTTTCTATTGGGCAGAGTAGGAATTGAACCTACAACAAGACCGTTATGAGCGGTACGTTCTACCATTGAACTATATGCCCAGATTATTAATATATAAATATATTAATATAATAATCTTTAATAATTAAAGTGCTCAATTATTATTTGTTTTTAAAAAAAGTGAACATTCTCCCATTAAAGGTGAATTTTGTGTAATTAAGTCAGTAATATAAAAATCTTCAATATTGAAAGAAAATGGATTTAAATTTACATTAATACTATTTTCTTTTATATTAAGAAAATTAAAATTAAAATTAATAGGTGATTTTTCTATTAAAGTATCTACAACAACTTCATCTTTAAAAGATCAAAGAGTATTTAAAATACCAATTCATTCTTTAGGTAAAAAGCTTACACGACATAACGCAATTAAAAATGAGTCTACACTTCTTGCATTTGTAGGTGCTGTTACTGCTTTATAAAATTTACGTAAACGGCCTTCTATTGTATAAATAAAACCTTCTTTTTCATATAAACTTTTTATAGGTAAAATTTTATCGCTGATGATGTTAGTTGATTTATGTGTTGCAAAAGAAGTTACATGAGTGTAAACAGAAGATGATATTCATTTTTTAGATGAAATTTTATGGGGTTGAACAACAAATAAATTATTGATTTTAAGATCATTAATATTAGAATGGTGTAATTCAGATCTAGAACCAATGTTTAAACCTAAATTGGCAAAATTTAAACTTGTAATATTTGAATGTAGAATCCCTAAACGGTCACCTTTTAAAGTTTTTACATATAATTTTTTACCTAAGAAACGTACAATATTTTGTATTATCATACTATTTTTTCCACGTAAACTTTCAGCCCCTAAAATAATAGATGAATTTTCTTCATTATAATACCCTTTAGCAGAAGGTATTTTATTTTCTACTAAAGCTAATAAACTACGCACACCATTACCTGAATGATTTTGTTTAAATTTAAAATCAGAAAACGGAGCTATAGTCATATAAGATAAAGCTTTAGCTAATTGTTGTTTACGTAATAAAGTATTTAAAACAGAAGCTTCAAATCTTGGGTTAGAACCTATTATAATAAGGCTTTTTAAGTTATCTAAAGATTCTAATGTTCTATTTAAATTAAATAAAAGAGGTAAATCGACATTTAATTTTATAGGTGTATTAGAATATTGTAAATCTGAACTACCGTAAAATTTTAAAACAGTATTTAAAGTGTATAAAGTTTCTAAATCACCCATAGATTCAACAATACCTACAACTTTTCCTGGTCGAAACATGCTTTGAGTTTGAGGTTCTCAAATTTGAAAAATATTTCTAAAAAGACGTTTACTTGAGTCGAAAAAAGCATCTGGTCAAGTACCTGTATTATTTAAATTTTTACGATCATAAGTAATAACTTTGTTTAAACGTTGTTTTTTTAACCCATCAAAAGCATATCTAGTTTTATCTGAAATTCAATTATCTTGATAAAGCCCATTTGTTTTTGGTAAAATACGTAAAATTTCTTCTTTAGTTTCGTAAAGAACTTTATTGTTATTATAATTAGGTGCACTTAGCTGACGTGTTTGAACTAAAATATCACTCCCTACACCATCAAAAAAATCAATTGTATCAACTTTTTGTAATTCTCAACTACGAGCTGTATAAGCATATGGTTTTGAAGTTAAAGCTCCAACAGGGCATAAATCTACAAGATTACCTGCAAGTTCAGTTTTAATGAAAGATTGTATATAAGTACCTATTTCAGTATCTTCACCGCGACCAAATGAGCCTAAAGTTTCTTGCCCTGCAATTTCAGAACTAAAACGAATACAACGTGTACAATGAATACATCTTGTCATTATAGTTTTTACTACAGGACCACATTCTTTATCTTCAACGCTACGTTTAAATTCAAAAAAGCGTCCTCGATCTGAACCATATTCTAAAGTTTCATCTTGTAAATCACATTCACCTCCTTGATCACAAATTGGACAATCTAATGGATGATTTATTAATAAAAATTCTAAAACAGCTTCTCTTGCTTTTTTTACTAAAGGTGTATTAGTATAAACAACCATCCCTTTTGAGATTGGCATAGCACAAGATACAATTGGTTTTGGAAATTTTTCTACTTCAACTAAACACATACGACAATTACCTGCAACAGATAATTTTTCATGATAACAAAATCTTGGTACTTCTATATTAGCTTCTTCACAAGCTTGTAAGATTGATGCATTAGAACGTACTTGATAATCTTTATTATTTATAGTTATTGAAAGTAAATTTTGTGACATTTTTCTTTTTTTATTATTGTGGATTTAAGGCACCTTTTACAACTTCATAAATAAATCCTATAGTTAGTAAAAATAAAAACCCTAAAGCAACGAAATAACCAAAAAACCCTGTAAGACCTAAAGTAACTCCTCAAGGTAATAAAAAAGCTACTTCAAGATCAAAAATAATAAATAATATAGCTACAATATAAAAACGCACATCAAAACGATTACGTGCATCTTCAAAAGGTTCAAACCCACACTCATACGCAGAAGTTTTTTCTGGATCAGGTGTTTGAATAGCTATAATAAAAGATAATGCTAAAATTACTCCTGAAATTATTAAGGCTAATGATATAACAATAAATAATGTAGAATAAGTTAAATAATTTAAATTTAAAATATGGCTCATTTTATAATTAGTTTAGAGTAAAAGGATTCGAACCTTTGCATGTCGGAATCAAAATCCGATGCCTTACCACTTGGCTATACTCTATTAAAATTAATTAGGGCGAACAATGGGGCTTGAACCCACAACTTACGGAATCACAATCCGGTGCTCTACCAATTGAGCTACATCCGCCAAATTCGGATTGAGTGAGATTCGAACTCACGGTGCTTGCACACGCCAGTTTTCAAGACTGGTACCTTAAACCACTCGGCCATCGATCCTTTATTTTTAAATGTTTGAACTCTATTTTTTTATTGCGATACCTAATATTACTCTACGTGGAGTTTTAGCATTGGTTTTAGTTCTTTGACCTCTAACAGGTAATTTATTTCTATGTCTAAAACCACGAATGCTACCATTATTAATATATCGTTGAACATTACTTTTTATTTCTTCACGTAAATTATTTTCTAGTCGATATTCTTCTTTAAGTTTACGTATTAAATTATATTGTTGTTCATCAGTTAAATCAGAAACTTTTAATCCTTCAGCAAAGCCTAGTTCATTACAAATTTTTTTTGATGAATAAAGACCTATACCATATAAAGTTGGAAGTGCATAAGCTATACGTTTTTCTTTAGGTATTGTTACTCCAAATATTATTAACATTTTTATCCCTTCTATTAGAAGAAATAAGAAGAAATGGCATTTTCGAAATTTAAACCTTCAAAAACTAAATCAATCTCCTTAAAACATTTTGGTGGACGAAATAATTTAGGACGTATTACAGTAAGGCATCAAGGGGGAGGGCATAAACGTTTATATAGAAAAATTAATTGAATGCGTGATTATTCTGAAGGAATCGTATCTAATTTTGAATATGATCCTAATAGAAGCGCGTATTTAGCAAAATTATATCATAAAGAAAAAAAAAGTGAAGGCGAAGCCTTCTCATATATTATAGCACCAAAAGGAGTTAAAATTTTCGACAAATTAAATACTATTAATGAGCGTAAAAAAAACATCTTATTAAAAACTGGAGATACTTCTATTTTAGCCAATTTTGAATTTGGAGATTTTTTACATAACGTTGAAAATATCCCAGGAAAAGGTGCTCTCTTTGCACGCTCTGCAGGAACTTATTGTCAAGTTTTACAACAAAATTTAACTAACTGTTTACGTTTAAAATTACCATCTGGACAACAAAGATTAGTACCTTTAAACTCTAAAGCAACTCTCGGTATAATTGCAAATGAAAATCATATGTTACGTGTTATAGGTAAAGCCGGGCGCTCTCGTTGATTAAATAAAAGACCTTCTGTTCGTGGAGTAGCTATGAATCCAGTAGATCATCCACATGGAGGTGGTCAAGGTAAAACAAAAGGTGGTAGACCTTCTGTTACACCTTGATCTTGACCTACTAAAGGGCAACCAACAAGAAACCCAAGAAAAAAAAATAAGTTTTTATTAACTCTAAAAAAAAATTAATGGCTAGATCAAGTTGAAAACCTTTATTTTTAAACACAGAATTTATCTTACAAAGACAAAATAATTTAAAAGTAGACGCTATAATTTTATATAATCGTGCAACCATAATAACTAAACAAATGTTAGGTTTAAAATTGGATATTTATAATGGAATTAAATTTTTTCAAATCATAGTAAGTAATGATATGATTGGACATAGTGTCGGGGAATTCTCTCCTACACGTAAAAAACCAGTACAAAAAAAAAAAAAAATTAAATAATGGGTCAAAAAATACATCCTCATGGTTTACGAATTTCCATTAATAGAAAATGAAATCAATCTTGATTTGCTAAAGGTTCTGAATGAAAAGATTTATTTTTTTATCAAAAACAGGTTGAAAACTTTTTTAAAGCTTTTTTTTATTTATACCCTTATACAAAACAATCTACAACTAAAAGAGCTTTAATTGTAGATTTAAAATTATTTAAATATAGTAGCAATCAATTATTTATTTTTATTTTTTTTTATAAATTACGCACTAAACAACGTGCAACACAAAAAATGAAAATGAAAAATCTTACTATTGTATATAATAAAAAAAATTTTATGAAAACAAAGCCTCTTTTAATTCAAAAACTTGTTTTTGGAGGTAATATTAAAAAATATTAACTCTTTTTGCTAATAAAGCTATAATATGAATACATTTAAACTTATAACAATAAAAACAAAAAAATATAATCGCTTTATAAATCTAAACTCAAATTTTACATATTTTAATATTAAACAACATAAATTAAATAAAAAATTTTGAAATATAATTTTCAAAAAAAAAACTAATGTAAAAGTGAATGCTATATTTACAATTAAACTTAATTTTAAAAAATTAAATAAATTAGATTTAAAATATAACAGTATTAAAACAATTGAAAATTCTTTTTTAAAATATAAAGAAAAAAAAGCTTCTATTGTAAAAATCAATTTTAATCATGAGAATCAATATAACTTTTTAAATTTAAATTTACTTTTGACTAAAGAAATCCTTTTTACACAATTAAATAAAAAAAAACAATACATTTTTTTCTTAAAAGATTTCATTTCTAACTTATTAAAAGATAGTCAAACTTTATATTTAAATGATAACATAATTACAAATCAATTAGTACTACAATCAAACAAATGTTATAATTTAAAAAACACTAAAAAAAATAATGTCTTTTTTAATAAATACTTAAACTTTGTTTTATTTGGGTTTCAAAATAATTTTCATAAAATAGATATAAAACATAAAATTTTTAATTCAACTCTAAAACCTATATTAATAAACTATTATATAAATAATTATTTTTTAATAAATTTAACTTCAAATAAAAAGGTTATTGTTTCAAAAAATGAATTAGAGGCTTTATTTTTATTTTTAAATTTAAATTTAAAACATTGATTTAATAACTATAAATCAACTTCTTGACACTTTTATTTAAATGATTTTTTAGCTCATAATTGAAAAAAATCTAGTTTAATAAATAGCCCTAAACTTTTATTACGTAAAAATAAATATAAATCATTTTTAAAAGGTAAAAATTTTATTGATTCTAAAATATTACATCATTTTAAATTAAAAATACAAAAAGATAATAAAATAAAAACTATTATTCAAATAAATAAAGACCTTTGAAAAAATAGTAATTATATAGGCAATAAAAATTTTGTAAATAAAATATTAAGTTTTATACCTTTTAAGCGTAACTTTAATTATATTAATGGTAATAATGTTAAAAATAAAGCTATCTCAAAACATTTAATTTACCTTTTAACTCGTTTAGAAGATAAAATTGATTTACTTGTTGAAGTTAAAAATTCTAAAGCGATAATTTTACTTAAATTATATAATTATTTAAAAACTTTAATTATAAAAAAAAATTTTAATCTAAGCATTGAAAATAGTATTTTATGCAATGGAGAAGATGTTCTTAATATAAAAAAAAATAATTGAAAAGTAATTTTTAAAGCCGAAATAGAAAAATTAATAAAAAAAGACAATAACGGAAAAAATTTACTTTTTGCTAAAAAAATTTTAGAAACATTTAAAAATTTAACTTTAGATTTAAAAAATAAAATTTCTAACAAAAATAATGCTTTAGAGAATACATCAAGAAAGTGATTAAATAAAACTAATGAGGATTTTAATTTTGTAATTCCAAACAAAAATAATAATAAAACAAAAAATGAACCTATTAAACCACATTTTAAATTTACTGATAAAATATATTTTAAAAATTCTTATACAAAAATTAATGACAATAAAAATGCATTGGGATTATTAATAAATAAAAAAATAAATATTTTTTTTATCAATAGCTTAGCTTTAACAAAATATGGTTTTAATTTACAACGCAGGTTAAATGAAAAACAAAAGCGCAATCCAACATTATATTTACAAAATCTTGATAGAGATATGATTAATAAATATAAATACATAGGTATTTATATTAAAGATCTTATACGAGTATGTTTTATAGGTATGTTTTTAAAAAAACCAAATTTTATTGCAAAATTTATTGCATTTCAATTAGCTAAATTACCTAGAAATCGTAAAGAAACTCAATTTATTAAATTTATCATAACAGTTGTAAAAACTTTTGCAGCTGAACGTGAAGAAATTACAGGTTTACGTATTAAATTTAAAGGTAGAGTAAACCGTTGAAGAAGAACAAAATCAATAATAGGTGAACGTGGTATTTTACCATTACATAAATTCGATACTAATATTGAATATGGTACTTCTTATGCCATAAATAAAAAAGGTACTTTAGGTATAAGACTTTGAATACGTTACAACCCTAATTTTATTTACAAACCAAAACCTTGAATTAATTTTAATTATTCTTATTTAGCTAAAGAAAGTATTTTTCGTTATATTAAATATTCTCAAAAACAACAAAAAATACTTGATAATGTAAAATTATTAGCTTATAAAAACAGAATAAAAAGCGCTACAATAGATATAACACACAATAATATATAAAAATGATTAACCCAACACCACGTCATTTTAGAAAACCCAATAAAAAAGTTATGAGAAATACTTATGAAAATAAAAGTAATAAACTTCGTTTTGGAGACCTTGGATTACAAGCAACTGAAAAAGGTTTATTAACTGTACAACAAATAGAAGCTGTTAGACGTACTATAACAAGTAAACTAAAAAGAAAAGGTAAAATTTGAATACGCGCGTTCCCAGATTACGCCCGTACTGCGAAACCAAAAGAAGTACGTATGGGTCGCGGGAAAGGGGCTGTAGATCATTGAGTTTGTTGTATAAAACCTGGACGTATTTTATTTGAAGTAAAAAGTAAAGACCTTAAGATAGTAGAAGAAGCTTTACTTTTTTGCTTAAGAAAAATACCTTTTCACACTCAATTAATTAAAAGAATTATTAAACTTTAATAATGGTTCAAGTACAAACATGATTAAAAACTATGGATAATTCTGGTGCTAAGTATGTTGAATGTATAAAAACTTTAGGGGGGTTTAATCGTCAATTTTCATTTCCTGGTGATTTTATATTAGTTTCAATTAAAAGTTTACGTTTAATTAGAAAAGTACGTGTAGGGCAAATCCATCTAGCATTAATAACACGAGCTAGAAAAGAGTCTCGTTATCTTGATGGTACCTCTAGTCGTTGTGCAAATAATGTTGTATTAATTGTAAATAAAAAAAAACGTGTTATTGGAACACGAATATTTGGTTGAGTATCAAGAAAGTTACGCCGTAAAAAATTTTTACGAATTTTAATTTTAGCAGGTAGACATTTAATTTAAAATAATGAAGCAAGATATTAATAATGTAATAAACAATTACCCCAATTTATTAAGATTTAAAGAAAAAAATATCTATGAAGATGAATTACATGCTTTAAGTATTTTTCCTTATACCAATACAAATATTAAAAGTGATTTTTTAAAAATTATTTTAAATTTTTCTTTAAAAGAAATTGCTTTTAATAAAAAAAAAGCTTTACCCTTTTTTTTAGCCATGGAATTATTGACTAACCAAAAATGTGTAGCAACTTTATCTTCAAAAAATATTATGGTATGAAAATTACGTAAAGGAGCGCTTGTAGGATGTAAAACAACTTTGCGTAAAAATAATTTATTTGAATTTTTAGATAGTCTTAGTTTAGCTTTACCTCGCATGGAGAAATTTAAAGGAGTTAATTTTAATAAAATTAATAATAAAAAAATAAATTCATTTTCATTAACACTAAGTGAATTAATACTTTTTTATCCTATTGAAATGGGTCTTGGTATTAATACTGAAGTTAAAAAAATTGAAATAAATTTTATATTTAATACTTTATCATTAGAAGAAAAAATTTTTCTTTTAACAACAAATAAAATACCTGTAAAATAAATGAAATTACACAAAATTGATAATAGAGAATTACGTAGTCTTAGATTGCGTAATAAAATTTTTAATTTACGTAACTTTTTTGAAAACGAAAATAGCTTCGGTCTTTTTATGATGAATGATTCCTTACAACCTAATACTTGAATTTTAAAACGTGAAGAATATGCAAAACATAATTTAAAGATAGAAACTATATCAAAAAAAGTTGCAAATTATTTAACAAACAAAACCAGTTGAGAAAAAGTAAAATTTTTATTAAAAGGAAACGTTGTTTTAATTACACCAAAAAACCCTAATAGTTTAACTTTAAACCCTCAACAAATTAAATTTTTAATATCACAAGAAAAGTATTTTTTACGTTTCATTTATTGAAAACATTCATTTTATCGTTTCCAAGAACTTGAAAAAATCCTACCATTCAACGATATTAATAACAATAATCTTATGAATTTAATGTTTTTATTAAAAAAAACAGTATTACTAAGATCTCTTTTTTTACCTTCTTTATTAATAAAAAAAACTTAAAATTTAATAGCCTATTTATTCAGAATATCGGTTAAACAAATCGATAAAATAAATCATAATATACACACAATATTAATGTTTTTTAATTTACAAAATAGTTTAGCTTTTTTTAGTCAAGGAGAAGCATTACCCTTATTTTTTGCAGATAATATTTTATTTTGAATTTTAATGATACCATTATTTTCAATATTCTTTATTTTTTTTACGTCACATTTGGGTAATTCTTTTATTTATAAATTTTCTCTTATTTCAACTATAATCTCATTTTTATTATCTTTAATTTTATGACTCTTAGTTTTTAATCAAGTAAAAAGCGGGTTTCAATGTACTTATTCTCTTTTTTTAATACCTTCTATGACTACAGCAATTAAATTTGGAGTAGATGGTATATCTTTATTTTTTGTGGTTTTGACTAATATTTTTATATATTTATGCATTTTAACTTTAAATAAAGATACTTTAAGATTAAAAGAAGTATTATTACATTTATTATTCTTGCAATGAGGTGTTTTAGGTTCTTTTCTCTTTTTAGATCTTTTAGGTTTTTTCCTCTTTTTTGAAATGACTTTAATTCCTATATATTTCTTTGTATTAATTTGAGGTTCTCGTGAACGTAGAATTCGTGCAAGTTATTTGATTTCTATATATACTTTATTAGGTTCAATTTTTATGTTTTTTAATTTATTATATATATACTCAAAAACTGGAACTACTGATTATGAATTATTATTAACTTTAATTTTTAATGAAGAAGATCAAAAATTTTTATGAATTACTTTCTTTATTTCATTCGCAGCTAAAATACCTCTTTTTCCTTTACATATTTGATTACCAGAAGCTCACGTAGAAGCGCCTACCTTAGGTTCTGTTTTACTTGCAGTTTTATTACTTAAATTAGGTACTTATGGATTAATTAGATTTTCATTACCTTTATTCCCAGAAGGGACTGCATATTTTGGTCCTTTAGTATCAACATTTGCTGTAATGGGTGTTATTTATACTTGTTTAACTGCTATACGTCAAATTGATTTAAAAAAAATAATTGCGTATTCTTCTGTAGGACATATGAATGTAGTACTTTTAGGTATAATGTCAGGTGTTGTTGAAGGCCTTGAAGGAGCTATATTTCAAATGTTAAGTCATGGAGTAGTATCTGGAGCTCTTTTTTTTGCTGTAGGTGTTATATATGAACGTTATAGTGTAAGATCTTTAAAATATTTTGGAGGTTTAACTTATTTTTACCCACTTTTTGCTATTGTATTTTTAATCTTTTCAATGGCAAATATAAGTTTTCCTTTAACAAGTAGTTTTGTAGGGGAGTTTTTAATTTTTATGGGCCTTTTTCAATATAGTTTTTGAGCCACATTTTTTGCTTCAACTAGTATGGTGTTAGGTGCTGTATATACCCTTTGAACTTATAATAGAATATTTTTTGGTAATGTTAAAGTATTATCTTTAGTAGCTTATAAAGATTTAAATCGTAAAGAAGGTGCATTATTTACGATTTTAATTTTTATGTTATTTTTAATGGGTCTTTTTTCTTATTTATTTCTTGATGCTATGTTAGTCGATTGCATCAACTTATTAGAACATGCTAAAGGTGGTCGTGTAAATAATTAATGAACACGTTTTTGCGTGTATTTAAATATATATTAAACTATAGAACCTTGTATATAAAAAGAGTAATCGGTTTAACTCTTAATGATGTGCGTGAACAGTTTTTTCTGTTTTATCAAAAAAAGCTAATCATACAATAAAGAAGAAATAAATAAGACCGTAAAAGGTAAGATTACTTCCGATAGAAGCTACTTGATTTCATCCTAAATATGCATCAGGATAATCAGGAATACGTCTTGGCATCCCTGCTAAACCTAAAAAGTGCATAGGAAAGAAAGTTAAGTTTACCCCAACAAAAGTAATTCAAAAATGGATTCTACCAGCAAGAGTAGGAATTTTAACTCCAACAATTTTTTCAAATCAATAATAAAACCCTGAAAAAATTGCAAACACAGCCCCCATTGATAATACGTAATGGAAGTGCGCTACTACATAATAAGTATCATGTAATGAAATATCTAACCCCGCATTAGCTAAAATAACTCCAGTAAGTCCTCCTACAGTAAATAAGAAAATAAACCCAATAGTAAATAACATAGCTGGGTGATTTAAATTCATAGAACCTCCTCACATTGTAGCAATTCAACTAAAAATTTTAATTCCAGTTGGAACAGCAATAATCATAGTAGCAGCAGTAAAATAAGCTCTAGTATCAACATCGAGACCTACAGTATACATATGGTGAGCTCATACGATAAATCCTAAAATACCAATTGATACCATAGCATATACCATACCTAAATATCCAAATACAGGTTTACCTGAAAAAGTTGCAACTACGTGACTTACAATACCAAAACCAGGTAAAATTAAAATGTAAACTTCTGGATGTCCAAAAAATCAAAATAAATGTTGGTATAAAACAGGATCTCCTCCTCCAGCAGGATCAAAGAAACTTGTGTTAAAGTTACGATCTGTTAAAAGCATAGTAATTGCACCAGCAAATACAGGAAGTGATAATAATAATAAAAATACAGTTACTAATACAGATCAAACAAAAAGAGGCATTTTGTGTAATAATAATCCTGGCGCTCTCATGTTAAAGATTGTAACTATAAAATTAATAGAACCTAAAATAGAACTAGTACCTGAAAGGTGAAAACTAAAGATAGCTAAATCTACAGAAGGACCTGAATGTGCTTGTAAAGCAGAAAGTGGCGGATATACAGTTCACCCAGTACCAGCTCCTGTTTCTACTAATGATGATAATAATAACATTAATAATGATGGTGGTAATAATCAAAAACTAATATTATTCATTCTAGGGAAAGCCATATCTGGTGCACCAATTAAAAGTGGAACGAATCAATTACCAAAACCTCCAATTAAAATAGGCATAACCATGAAAAAAATCATTAAAATAGCGTGAGCAGTTATAATCACGTTATAAAATTGATGATTCCCTGCTAAAATTTGATGTCCAGTACCTGCTAATTCCATTCTAATTAAAATAGACATTGCAGTACCTAATACTCCAGAAAAAGCTCCGAAAATTAAATAAAGAGTACCAATATCTTTATGATTTGTAGAAAATAATCAACGACGACCTCAAGCTCCGAGGTTTGATGTATATGTCATTTAAACTAAAATATTAAAATAAACGAGAGAAACGGGGCTCGAACCCGTAACCTTTAGCTAGACAGGCCAACACTCTACCATTGAGCTATTCCCCCTATATTTAACTTAATTAAATAAATTAAATAATTACGCTCCTTCTCCTCAAGTATAAACAGCTATGAAAAGAAAAATTCAAACAACGTCAACGAAATGTCAATATCACGCTGCAGCTTCATACCCTATATGGTTATTTGTAGTATAATGGTGTCACACAAGACGTAATAATGCTACAATTAAAAATAAAGTTCCAACAAATACGTGAAAACCATGTAAACCAGTTAACATATAAAAAGTTGAACCATAAATACCATCTGAAATATTAAAAGGTGCATTAAGATACTCATAAGCTTGAACACAAGTAAAAATACTTGCTAACACAATAGTTAAAAGTAATCCTGTAATTGCTTCAAGACGATATCCTCCTACTAAAGCAGCATGTGATCAAGTTAAAGCAGCTCCTGAAGATAATAATAATGCAGTATTTAAAAGCGGAAGTAATCAAGGATTAATTACTACAAGTCCTTTTGGAGGTCATACGCAACCAATTTCTGGAACTGGAGCAAGGCTTGAATGAAAATAAGCTCAAAAAAATGCAAAGAATAACATAATTTCAGACACAATAAATAATATCATTCCAAAACGAAGACCGTGTTGAACTAAAAATGTATGGTGTCCTTCAAAGGTAGCTTCACGTACAATGTCTCTTCATCAAAGACCTGCAAAGCCAAAAGTCATAATAAATCCTAAAATTAATAATGTAAGACCGGCATTATATGAATGTGCAAATAATGCTGTCCCAAAGAGCATGAAAAAAGACCCAAATGCCACTAATAATGGTCATGGGCTTGCATCTACGATATGATAAGGGTGTAAAGTTGTCTTTTTAACTGATAAAAGCATTTAATATTTTATTTAGGCGCATTGGGGTTTGAACCCAAGACCCACGGATTAAAAGTCCGTTGCTCTACCAACTGAGCTATGCACCTATATGTTACTATTTATTTTGCAGTTTTAGTAGAACCATATTTTGAACGTGCTTTTTTACGTGCAGATAAGCCTTCAAAATCGTATACTCCACGAATTAATTTATATTTAATACCTGGTAAATCTTTAACACGACCTCCACGAACTAAAACTACAGAATGTTCTTGAAGACTATGTTTACCTTCACCAGGAATATAACCATAAATTTTCTTTTTGTTACTTAAACGTAATAAAGCTAATTTACGCAAAGCAGAGTTAGGTTTTTTAGGTGTACGTATAACAAGTTTGATACATACCCCTTTACGTTGTGGAGATCCACTTAAAGCAGGTCTACGGAGAGAACGTTGTTTTTCAACTCTAGGTTTTTTAGTTAATTGATGTATTGTTGGCATTATTTTTTAACATAATATTTATTTTTTTTGAATCTTTTTTTCATAAAGATTGTTTACAAATATCAATTTCTAATGGTAAATTGTTTTTAAAAAAAACTCACTTTTTTTTATAAAGTGCTCCATCTTTTGTTTGTATTTTAGTTTCAATAAGTAAAGGGTGAGTATTTTTTTTCATTTATTGTGGTAATCACTATATTAATTAGATGGAATAATAATATTTAAATGAGTTTTGTAATAACTCATAATTAAAGCTAAAGCTAAAGCAGATTCAGCTCCAGCTAAAGTTAAAATAAAAATTGCTGATACTTCACCAGCCATATCATCTAAATAAAGAGATGCTATTACAAAAATTAAGTTTAAACCATAAAACATTAATTCAATTGAAATAACAGATAAAAGTAACATTTTTTTATTTGATAAAACTCCAAGCATACCTATCATTGCAATAATAATCGCAATTTCTAAGAAATGATTAAATGATAGTATATTTACGTTTAAATTATAATTTGCAAAATTAAAGTTATTTAATAAAAATAGCATTTTAAAGTTAATAGACTCGGAAGGAATCGAACCTTCATCACTAGATTCGTAGCCCAGTACTTTAATCCATTAAGATACGAGTCTATATAAAGGAAGTTTTCCTTTATATTAAAAAAATATAAAATCGAAATATAAAGAACATTAGTATTTCTATGCTTAAAACCTTGAGGCTCTTACACATGAAACCTATTAATGTAATAGTCTTTTACATCTTTAATAGAAAATTTATCTTGAGACCAATTTCTTGCTTAGATGCTTTCAGCAATTCTTTCGGTATAACGTAGCTACTCGGCAGTGCTATAAGTATAACAACCGATACACCAGAGGTTATTCCTTCCCGGTCCTCTCGTACTAGGGTTAGCTTCTCTCAATTTTCTAACGTTTGTGGTAGATAGGGACCGAACTGTCTCACGACGTTCTAAACCCAGCTCGCGTACCGCTTTAATGGGCGAACAGCCCAACCCTTGGAACCTTTTTCAGCTCCAGGATGCGATGAGCCGACATC
>Ga0214919_10005305_pt1 | contig 18369 bp, 14 predicted proteins | sample LL1503_MetaG_FD_177994 | JGI IMG/M metagenome (GOLD analysis project Ga0214919, IMG submission 177994) | Freshwater microbial communities from Lake Lanier, Atlanta, Georgia, United States - LL-1503 | ecosystem: Environmental > Aquatic > Freshwater > Lake | place: USA: Georgia | collected...
GATCATGGAGAAGAAGCTATTCTCTACAGATTACATCGCTGATAAGATCTTCCAAATGAGCGAAGAGCAAATCATGGAGCAAAGAGAACTTGTAGCAGAAGATGCTAAGAGAACCTTTAGATACAATCAACTTGAGACTGAGGGTAACGACCCATCTGTATCAGGTGAATCTTACGGTACTCCTCACGACTTGGCCTCTATCTACAAAGCTAATGCTAGCGGACCTGAAGATGTTCCAGACGGATATGATGAATTTAGCCAGGTTAAGAAAGATTTGGGTGGTCGACCTAAGGAAAAAGCTTCTATCTACAAGACAGATGCTTCAGCTACCGGTCGCGATCCATTGGGTGCCAAGGGTATGAAGGACATTAAACCGGATAAATTCACTTATAAAGACAAGCCAAGTGCTTATGCTTTAGAGGCTATGAAGATGGTAGCGGATAAGAAAAGGAAGAAAATGACCATTTTTGAACAAAAAATTGAGGAACCAGGCTTATTAGACGAGAAAAACATTATTGGAGAGGATATTTAATAATATTTATAGAAGATCAAGATCACATGAATTTAAAACATAATAAAATTCGAAACACCGGCATCTTATTTGAGCTATTAGTGCGTCAAATAACTACAGACACTCTGAACAACAGGGAATCTAAATCTGTGGATATACTCAAGAAACACTATAACAACACTCAAATCGCTAAAGAGTTTAAGATTTACAAGACTTTAGCCAACGCCAAAAATTTATCTGAAGCCAAGGCAAACGTTATTATTAACGCAGCCGTAGAGGCCTATCGTAAGCTTAACAAAGCTACCTTAAAGAGTCAGAAATACGCTCTTATTTCAGATATTAAAGAAAATTATAATATAGAAGAGTTCTTCAAATCAAAGGTAGAGAACTACAAAATGCTAGCTTCTATCTATATGCTATTTGAAATGGACCATTCTAGTATAGTTGATCCTGAAAAAGAAGTTAAATATCGCTTTGCGATCATGGAAGATATCTGTGCTTCCTCAGTAAAAGAAGAGAAAGATTCTATCATCGAAGAGTATAATTCATATGACAAAGGAACTAAAGCTTTGGTTTACAAGCTTTTAATCCAGAAGTTCAATGAGAAATATTCTAATCTTGATGACAATCAAAAGAATTTATTGAAAGAATACATCAGCAATATCTCTACAACAGATAAGCTGAAGGATTATATGAACGAAGAGTTCGTTAAAGTTAGAAAGGAACTTGGCAAATTTGCTAAGGCTCTTACTGACGAAGTTAGAAAAGTAAAATTAGCAGAGGTGATGAATTTTATTGAAGAGATTCCATCAAATCGTCAGATCTGCGAGAAAGATATTCATAACTTGTTATACTATTATGAGCTTATAAAAGAGTTCAAACAAATAGAAAGTAAGTAATGGAACCCGAAAAGAAAGAAAGAATAAATCGCAAAAACGATACGACTAAAAGCCAACGTAGATATCTGGCAACAGATACTGAGAAAGCAAAACATGCGTATAGTGACGTTAAATCTTCTTTCGAAGCTGGTAAAGTTCATTCTATAACATTTAAACCGATACTGCCTAATACTATAAAACAGGTATATAAGCAAGTAACGATTTATAGAAAGTTATCTGAACAAGAGTATGATAAATTAAGGAAGAATAAAATATATTTTATAATCACACCGGAGAATGTAACTGAAAATTCTAGTGATGTTTATTATATAACTCTTCCAAATATGGTTAGAGGTTTGAGACAAGGAGGAGATCATAAGTTTTTTATTGAATTATCAATTGAAAAATTTAACGCTCTTTCTGACGAAAACAAAAAGAAGATAAAAATCGAATTAGTTCCTATAAATGACATCATAGAAAAAGGAATAGGTGCGACACCTATCACTTCAGCCAATGTTAAAAATTATATAGACGCTGATAAGAAAAAAACAGCATACGTACCAAAAGCCCAGACAAAAACTGATACTGGAAAGTATGTACCGGCTGCAAATACACCTTCAAAAAGTGGGTCATATAAACCAGAAGATAGAAAGAAAGTAACAGACTTCTATCACGCTAATGAAAGTTTGGTTACCAAATTGAAGAACGCTTATAATTCTAATAAAGATCCTAACTCCGCAGATTTCAATACACCGGAATCTAAAGACAAATATAGAGCTCTTTTAATGGAATTCTTAGATAAAGTAGACGAATTCACAGATAGTAAGGAATTATTTGATGTGTTACTAGACTACACACTTAAGTTAAAAGTAAGTGAGGCTTTATTAAAACTTATTAAAGTTTCTTATTATAACAGACACGGAATAAAAGAAAATATGAAGAAAGTAAAAGAGATGTCAACAACTGGTACTGGAGCGTTTGCAACTCCCGGTGAAGGAGAAGGAATGGCTACCAAGTATGCATTTGCGGGAGCAGGTGCAGATCCTAAGAAGAAAAAGAAATTAAAGGAAGAAGCACAAACTAAAGATGATCTAGATAAAGCTACAATGATATACGATGTTATTAAGAACACCGTAATGAATATGACAGTTAAGAAAGCATTAGCTAACTTACCTAAGGTAAAAGAATTCTACATTAATTTAGAAAAAGCTGCTGGGGACATCGCCACTTTAGCAGACAAATACGAAAAATCAGATTCAGATAAGTCAAATCAATTGAGTGAAATATCGTCTAACATCATAAAGTTAGATAATGTTTTATCCAGTTTGATCACTATTTATGAAAAAGCACAATCCAATCCAATTAAATAATAAAGGGACAAAACATGACCACACAGCAATTATATCAGAAAGTTATTAACGAGCAAATGAGCAAGACCGAATTCTTGTGGAATGTTCGTAGAGATGATAGACTTACATCTATTGTATCAAACATCATGTCATTCGAAGACACTATCTCAGTGTTGAAGGGTAAAGGGCATGTGTGGGATGCTAGTCAAGAAGCTCCGGCAACTCGTCCCTTTGACTTCATTGGAACAATGAAATCATTAAACGAAGCTACCAAAAAAACAAATAAGTTAAAAGGCGGTAAAGGAGATAAGTTAGATGCTGATCACGTTAACTACCACGAATTCACTAAAGGGTGGAAGCATGAGTTAGAGCACACAGATGATATCGATAAGGCTAAAGAAATAGCTTTAGATCATATAGCTGAAGATCCTAACTACTATACTCGTCTTGATATGGTTGAATATCAAGCTGAAAAATCTAAGAAAAAAACAGCTGCTAAGAAAACTAAAGAAGGAGACAATAAGGATCATGAGAACCAAATGACTCCTGTTGATAAAAAAAAAGTTAAGTCTAACGTAAAAACTGGATTAGGAAAGCAAGAGAAAGCAAAGTCTAAAAATGCTGGTGCCAAAGTAATGAAAGGTGGTTCTGGTGAGATGAAGACTATTAAAGAAAGCTACGGTGATTTTGAAAAAGCTGTTGAAGATAAAGATCTAGAAGATATCGCTGCATTTTTTGTAGATGATATTCAATATAACAATCAACAATTCTTTGACGAATACAAAAAAGTAATATTTGACAATTTAGATAACGATGAAATCGAAGAACTAAACGGTCAAATTGATTCTATATTAGATAGAATTGGTGGATATGAAGGTCATGAAGATGACTACCACGTTGAACCTAAAGGTTTAAAGAAATCAGCTAAATCGGATACTGGTGATCTAACAGAAGAAAATGATGGTGTTGATACTGGTTTAACATATGATCCTAAACAATTGTACATGTACAAGAGAAAGGATGATAAAAACCCTAGCGCTAGACAATTAGACAAAGATGAATTTGATCACATCATTAAAGATCCTAAAACAATCTTATTCAAGAAAACCTCTGAAAAAGAATTAGCAGCAGATGGCGTTGGACTAGATGATAAAGATATCAATGTAAAGAATATAGCAGCATTAAATGCAAAATCGCAAGAAAAAGATCAACCAAGCAAATCTAGCAACCAACCTAAGAAAAATAAATATGAACCTACTAAGGCCCGTCCAGTAGAAGATTTATATTCGTACGAGATTGTTCCTAAATTAGGTGGAAAGTCTAGCGTAGTTACCATGACTAAAAATCAAGCTGACAATCTTTTAAAAAATCCAAAATATGCAGATAAATTTACAATTACTCAAAAAAGCACGCAACCTGTAGGTAGAGGCGATAATAGAAAAGTTGTAACTACATATGCCCCTGGCGTTAAAGCGGCTGACACTAATAAACCTAGTCAATTAAAAGACAGACCAAGTGCGGATATTAAAGGTATTAAATCTAAAACAAAAGAACCAGAAACAGACGATGCTGGTTCTTATGTAGGTGTTAAACGTAAATCAGAACCTAATTTAGGTGTTAAAAAAATAAAACCTACTCCTAGTATTCCTAGTGCAGCTAAGAGATGGCAAGTTATAGATAAGTCTGACCCTAACAACATAGTTGTTGTAGGAGCCGACGATGATAGAGAGAAAGCAAAAGCTATGAAAGGGAATAATCAAAACCTTCAGGTAATACCTGTTTTAGGATTGAAAACTTTACAATTAGAACCATTAGAAGAAGTTCTAGACGATACTACAAAGAAAGATCTTGAATCTGCTAACGTATCATTCATAATCCCTGGTGAAGGAGACACAGATCAAAAATTAGATGTATCAGATACAGTTAAATCAGCTGTATTCAGTAATAAAGACAACAGCTTAACTATCAACTTAGCTGGTGGCAATAGAGTAGTATTTACTCCAGATGCTGCTGGTAAACCAGTAGGCGTTTACTTCTCTAAGCAAGATGGCCAAGAAGTATCTAAGCAAGTATTAGATGTTCAACCTCCATTAACTACAGCTATCAATAAGGTGTATGCTTCTAAGAAAAAAGAAGAACCAGCGGTAAACGAAACATTAGAAAACTATATTCGTGAGCGCATTAAACAAGCTATTAAAGAAGGAGAAGAAGGTCAATATATCGGTATGATCGGACCCGATGCTTTAAAAAAAAAGCTTAAGGAATACATGGCAAGATATGAATGGGGACACCAACATTCAGGAAACCCAGCTGTAAAAGCACGTGGACAAGAAATCCACGGTATAGTATCTAAGATGGTATTTGAATTGGGAGATGATGGTGTTGCTATATTCAATGATTACGCACCTGAAGAATACCAAATTGAGAACAAAGAAGACTTGGGAAATGATCCAGCATTCAAAGTAGGATTAGGACCACAAGACCGTGATTTCAACCCAGAAGAGTTAACAGGTAGAGGCGGAAGAGTTGCAGAAGCAACTTACGACGAAGAAGATGTTAAGAGATATACAGACAAAATGGACAAGAATATTGATGATCCTAGTCTAGAGAAAGACATGGCTGATTTTGGTGAGAAAGCGATGACAAATGCTTTTGGAAACACGGCAGCTCAATCTTTAGTAGCTAGAATACTAGGTGAGTACATCTCTAGAAAAGGTGCACAAAACATCAAAAATTCAAATATAATCAGAGGATTTCACAAATTAGCAGATAAAAACAAATAACATGTCAGAGTTACTTACAGAGTATTTTCAATTAAAGTTAAACCCTCAGCAGATAAATGAGGCTGCTGGAAGCAAACCTGGAGAAGGTATGTTTCTAAACGGCGTTGTAATTCAACGTGCTAATGCTAAGAATAGAAACGGTAGAATCTACCCAGAAGAGATTTTAAAGAGAGAGATTGATAAATACAACGATACCATGGTTAAGCACAATCGTGCTCTAGGAGAGCTAGATCATGCTGATTCTAATGTTGTGAACCTTAAAAACGTGTCACATAACATTAAAAAGATATACTGGACCGGTGACGACGTTATGGGAGACATTGAGATCTTAGATGGCCCAGAGTTCCCAGCAGGCCGTATTGCCGCCGGATTGCTTCGTAGAGGCATTCCTGTAGGAATTAGCTCTAGAGGTATGGGAAGCGTAGATGAGGGTAGAGACGGTACGGTAACCGTAAATGACGATTTTGCTTTATTGACATTTGATTTAGTATCATTTGAGTCCACTCAAGGGGCTAATATGTCTTTAAGAGAGGGCTATGAAGCTAACGCCAACAAGGGGTTAAAGCACATAGATGAGATCTTAAGAGACCTAATATGCAACAACTCAGGGGTTTGCATCTGCTAAAATAAAAAATATTTTGGCTAATTTTTTTAGTTTTTGATATGTCGAGCATATTTATTGTAGAATAAACACGCCGAATACTCTTTTATTCTATAAAGAGTCGCTGAAAGAAAATCTCATTACACCTCCAATAGGCGTAAATCCAAAAACAAATTTAAGGAAAAACAAATGAAAACAGACTTGTTAAAAGAAGCTATTGCGGACGCTGATGCAATTAAAAAATTAGCAATCGAAAACGCAAAGGCTAGTTTGAACCAAGCTTTTGATTCTAAAATCAAATCCATGTTAGCTGCACGCTTACAAGAAGAAGCAGACGAAACGGAAGAATTAGAAGAAGAAGTAGAAGAAACAGACGAAGCCAAAAAACATTCATCTGAAGACGAAGATTCTAAAGAAGACTCTAAAGAAGATGCAGCTGAAGCCGAAGATGTTGACGAAATCGACATCAACAAAATCTTAGCCGAAATGGAAGATGATGAAGAAGGAACAGAAATGGAAGAAGCTAAACACGAAGAAGAGGAAGAAGAAGATTCTAAAGAAGAAGGTGAAGAAGAAACAGACGAAGCTCACGCAGAACCAGATGCAGATAATGCTGGCGGTAAATCTGATCATGATGCTGACAATGAAGAAACAGACGAAGAAGTTGACCTTAACGCTTTATTAAAAGAGCTTGAAATGGAAGAAGGCTCTTATGAAGAAGAAGGCAAAGAAGAAACAGACGAAGCTAAAGAAGAAGAAGGTGAAGAAGACATGCACGCTAAGATGGAAAAAATGAAAGAAGAGCATGCTGCTGAAATCGCTGAAATCAAAAGTCAAGCTGCTAAATTAGCTGGTAAAGTTAATGAAACCAACTTGATTAACGCTAAACTTTTATACTTAAATAAGATCTTGCATAAGCATAATCTTAATGAAGCACAAAAAGTTAAAGTAATCGCTGCTTTCGACAAAGCTACTACAGTTAAAGAAGCTAAAATCGTATTTGAATCTTTAAACGAAGCATTCGTAGTTAAGACTGAAAAATCTAAAACCAATTTGAAAGAATCTTTAGGATTCGCTTCAAAAGCTGCTGGTAACTCAACTAAGCGTGAAATAATCACAGAAGCTGACGTACAAGTTGCTAGATGGCAAAAATTGGCCGGTATAAACAAACAAATTAATTAAAAACAAAATAGAATTACAAAATGAACGTACAATCATTATTAGAATCTGCTAATCCGTATGCATCCATGATGAACGAAGCTACACGCTTAGTTAAAAAATGGGGAACTACAGGATTGTTAGAAGGTAACGACCTTGCTAAACAATCTTACGGAAAAGAGAGAATGGCTATCATCTTAGAAAACCAAGCTAAGCAATTGGTAGTTGAACAATCTCAAACTGGTACCGGTGGTACCTTTACTGTCGGCTCTGGCGAACAATGGGCTGGCGTTGCGTTACCTTTGGTACGTAAAATCTTCGCTGAAATCTCTGCAAAAGAGTTCGTTTCAGTACAACCAATGACTTTACCTGCTGGTTTAGTATTCTTCTTAGAATTCAAATACGGTACTAACACACCTTTCGGTACTAACTCACGTTTCTCTTCTGGAGATAGCATGTACGGTACTACAAACGTTAAAGACTCTGATCCTACAGGTGGTTTATATGGTGCTGGTCGTTTCGGTTATTCTATAAACGAAAATTCTGCATCTGTTAGCTATGTAATTGCTTCTGCATCTTATTCTGACATTAACTATAACACAAACTATAGTGCGTCATTAGCTGCTGGTAAATTACGTAAAATCATCATCACATCTGCTTCTGGTTCTTTACCTGGATTAGATATTAAAGGTGTTCGTGCTTTCGTTATTACTGGTAGTGGTGTTATCAATGAAGCAAACACATTTGCTGAATTCACTAGCTACGGTGCTACAAGTGGTTCTGCTGCTCCTGATACTTTATCATTCATCGTATCTGGTTCTGGTGGACAATTGAACTTAGCTTCTGGATCTGGATTTGTACACTACGCTAAGCAACCAGCTGACAATAGTCGCGGTGACTTCGAAGATTCAGTTTCAACTCCATTAACTGGTAGCAATGCTATCCCTGAAGTTAACGTTGAATTACGTTCTGAGGCAGTTGTTGCTAAAACTCGTAAGTTAAAAGCACAATGGACTCCAGAATTTAGTCAAGACTTAAACGCATACCAATCATTGGATGCTGAAGCAGAATTGACTTCAACTTTATCTGAGTACATCTCTTTAGAGATCGACTTAGAATTAATCGACATGTTAATTGAAAATGCCAACACAACTGATGCTTGGTCTGCTCAATCAAACGTGTTCTTCCAAAAAGCAACAGGTACTTGGGTACAAAACTCAGCTGGTAACAACGGTTACTACAACACTCAAGGACAATGGTTTGCTACTTTAGGAACTAAAATCCAATCAGTTGCTCGTACTATCCATAAGAAAACTTTACGTGGCCAAGCTAACGTAATGATGACTTCTCCTGCAATCGCTACTATCATCGAGTCTATCCCAGGATATGCTGCTGATACAGACGGTTCTAAAGAAGAATTTGCAATGGGTTCTCACAAAGCTGGTCAATTGAACAGCCGTTACAAAGTGTATGTTAACCCATACATGAACGAGAACGTAATCTTAATGGCATTCAAAGGTAGCCAATTCTTAGAAACTGGTGCTGCTTTCTGCCCTTACATTCCATTGATCATGACTCCATTGTTATACGATCCAAACACTTTCACTCCAAGAAAAGGTTTGATGACTCGTTACGCAAAGAAAATGCTTAGATCGGAATTTTTTGGAAAAGTTTTAGTAGCTGATATAGACAAGATCTAATCTTAAACTAAAAAATATAAAGAAAAAGCTGGGTTTATCCCGGCTTTTCTTTATCTTTATTAATAAAACTCAATTAAGTGAATTCTATGGATAAAACATATTACATATACAAGATAACATCACCATCTAATAAAGTTTATATAGGGCGAACAGATGATATGGGAGAGAGAATGGCGACTCATAAATATCTAGCATCAAGAGGTGAAAATAGACCGTTATATAATGCCATAAGAAAATATGGATGGGACAACATGAAAATAGAAGTGATTGACCAAACCTTCACATTAGAAGACATAATTACACTGGAATATAAACATATAGTAGAAAACAACTCAGTTAAAGAAGGATACAATGCTACGTTAGAAACTAAAATGGGAGGTGATAATATAACAATACTGAGAAATACAGATAAGTATGCTAATTTTGTAAAGAAATTATCAGAAAGATCTAAAGGTGAGAATAATTCTATGTATGGTAAAAAACATTCAGATGAAGCAAAAGAATTGCAGAAACTCAAAGCTAAAGGTCGATTCTCTAAACAATGGTTTGTAGATAGATACGGTGAAGAAGAAGGGATGAATAAATACAACGAAAGATCGGAAAATTTAAAGAATAGAAAAGATTATAAAAGGGACGAAAAGGGTAAGTTTAGTTCAATTAGCTGATATTTATATCAAACTGTTATATATGACTTCAAAACCGCACACGGACCAAGTTTACGCAACAAAGAAAGTTCCGAAGAATCCTATTAAATTCCACATCCAACTTAACGAAGAACAGAAGCAAGCTAAGGAAGTTATCCTTAACAACACCATTACCGTCTTAAAAGGTAAGGCTGGTTCTGCTAAAACCTTATTGGCCTGTAATGTGGCTTTAGATCTCTTATTTAAGAGGCAAATCGAAAGGATATTCATTGCCCGTCCGTTTGTCTACGCTGAAAATGAGAGCCTAGGAATCCTTCCTGGAGGCATTCAGGACAAGTTGATAGGTCTAACTACCCCAATCATAGAGAATATGTACATGTTGGCAGGTAAAGAGAAGATTGACAATCTAATTACAGATGGTACAATCAACATCTTACCAGTGGCATTTATGAGAGGTCTTACAATTAACAACTCAGTATTGATCTTAGATGAGTTTCAGAACGCTACATTGTCTCAAACCTACACAGCGCTAAGCCGCTTAGGTCAGGGTTCTAAGATCATCGTAACAGGTGATATGGCCCAATGTGACCTTAGAAATAAAAAAGAATCGGGGTTCGACTTCTTCAAAAAGCTTGAGAATGAGAACGTTCCAAACATGAAAATCGTCACATTACTGACTAATCATAGGCATGAAGTGGTTGAAATGATCTCAAATATATATGATAACTACAAAGATTAATAAACCCAACAGTTAATGATATTTATATGAGTAAAGCTTTATCATGGCAGGACAAACTGAAATATTATATTACGACGAATCTGTCGCACTTCTTCCCGTATCTGGAAATACTCCTTTTGGGTATTATGATGCTGATCCCCTCTATCAAATAGAGGCACCTAAGTTTGCTAAGTTCGCAGCAAGAAGATTAGGATATCCAATTATGGAGATAGAACTCCAGGATATTAACTTCTATGCGGCCCTAGAAGACTCAATTAGCGTCTACGGAAAGGAATTATACGAATACAAGATTAGAGAAAACTATTTCTCTATGGAAGGTAATGCTACCGGTAGTTCGTTAAACACTACGCTTATACAGCCAAACTTTGGCAATATGTTGCGTGTAGCTACAGACTACGGCTCTGAAGTTTCTAGTGGTGGTAACGTTACATATTACACCGGTTCTTTAGATATGTACGCTAACCAACAAAACTACGACTTGAACACTTGGGCGAGTGCTTCTGCATCGTTACAAGCTGGAGATACTATTGAGATTAAAAGAATTTTCTACGAAGCACCACCAGCTATCGTTCGTTATTTTGACCCTTATGCTGGTACTGGTACCGGTATGATGTCATTAATGGAGACTTTTGGATTTGGTCAATTTTCACCTGGTATTAACTTCATGTTGATGCCTGTGTACTTTGATGTAATGAAAGTTCAAGCAATTGAATTTAACGATCAGATTCGTAAGTCAGCTTATGGATTTGAGTTAGTTAACAATAAACTTAAGATATTTCCAATTCCTTCATTTGATAGACATCTGCACTTCACTTACATCAAGAAGTCAGAAAGAAACTCAGTATCTAGAGATACTAGAACAAACTTGATTACTAACGTAAGCAATGTTCCATATGCTATTCCGGTATATTCTCAGCTTAACTCAGTATTTAAGAAATGGATATATGATTATGCATTTGCGGTATGTAAAGAGACATTAGGTAATATTCGCGGTCTTTACAATTCTCTGCCTGTTCCTGGCGCTGAAACAACCTTAAACGGTTCAACACTCATTGAACAGTCAACTACCGAAAAAGCGGCTCTAATTGAGCAATTAAGGGCAACATTGGACGATACCTCTCGTCAAAAACAATTAGAGAAGAAAGCTGCCGAAGCTGCGTCTATGAGAGACACATTCACTAATTTCCCAATGCCAATCTACATATACTAATATGGCACTTTACGGAGGCCCGAGGGCAAGATCGTTCTTCAGACACCACAATAGACAGCTAATCCAAAAGATTATAGCTGAAGAGGTGTTGTATTATAAGTTATCTTTGAAGGAGACTAAGTACAACATTTATGGTGAATCTAAGAACAAAATGTTCTTTAATCCAATATTGATTACGTGTTTGTACCAAGTACAAGATCAACTTTCACAGGACGATACGTATGGTAAGAGCAAATCTCAACAAGTAGATTTTAGATTCTTAAGACAATCTCTTATAGATATAAATTTGTTACCGGAGCCAGGTGATATCATCTGCTGGCAAGAATCTTACTACGAAGTAGATCTAGTGGTTGAGAATCAACGCATAATGGGTAAGAACCCAGAGTACTCTTTAGAGTCGGATTTACAAAAATATGGTGAATCGTGGTCTATGATATGCAAATCTCATTTAACTAACGTTAATACTCTTAACATTATTAAAACTGTATAATGCCTCCACAAATCAAGACAATTAAGAACATACCTAAGACGGAAGGTGAGATATTAAATAGTTATATTACGCCGTACGATAATAGTATAGGCAAGCCTGATATACACAAATATCAAAGAGGCAACGATACGACGGTGCGCGGTGAAGAGATCAAGAATATTTCTGTTGGTATTGAAGATATTGATGATGCATTGATTTATTATTTTGATAATGTGATCAAACCTTACGTTATAAACGAGGGTACAAAGCAAGATATACCTGTGATATTTGCAGATGGTGAAAGATGGAAGACAGCTCAAAAAGACGGTCAATATAGAGATAAAGAAGGTCGTATTCAGTTCCCAGTGATCACACTGAAGCTCGATGCGATGGACAAAGACAGGAGCTTAACCAACAAATTAGACGGTAATGTAGCTAATATTTACACTACTTACCAGAAGAAATATACGAATAAGAATCAATACGATAACTTTTCTGTGCTTACAAATAGGACTCCAGTAAGAGAATTTTACAATGTTGTGGTACCAGATTACTACAAAATCACTTACAGCTGCGCTGTTTACGTGTCGTTCAGAGAGGATTTAAACAAGATTATAGAGGCTATTACGTACAGATCTGATTCTTACTGGGGAAAACCAGGAAGATATCAATTTAAAGCCAAAATAGACACCATTCCGTTCACTAGTCAGGTAGCTGACGGCGAGGATAGGAAGTTCATAAGCACCTTTACAATAACATTGAACGGGTATCTTACCCCTAACAACATAGATAGATTCTTAGCTACTGAAAAATTCAAGTTTAGAGGTAAGACTCAAGTGTTTTTTACCTTAGAAGCGTCTAATCAAGACGTTGAAGCGGTACAATTTGCAGCTGCTGCGATAGGTAAAGCTGCTACAACTGCCTATATACCAGAGGGTGTTACAGTAAATAGCACTGTTCAGAACGTATCTATCCTAGACAACCTAGTTATAGACTACTTGAACACTAGTGTGACTGAAAAAGCAGACTATATGACCTATAATACTGCTAGATTTGATAGCTCATCTATCAAACAACCACCTACATCATCTACTTTACCTACGACATCTCTCGTAGATTTCAGGTTCTTTGTGAACGGAGTACACGTAAACGATTTAAGCATCGTTTCGTTCGTTCAAACAAGCAGTTTCACCATTTTAACGGTGAATACAGCCTCATTAGGTTATGCATTAGACAGTGGAGACGAAATAATAGCAATCGGTAAATTCGCATAATATGGCAATCATTAGGACTAAACAGATAGAGAAAATATTTGAGGGAGACATACAGATATCAGGGTCAATTTCAATCCTTGGTAACGCTACATTTGTCCAATCTCAGTCCATTGTGCCTGCCATAACCGTCTCTGGGTCCGCTCATATTGTACCTACCAACATCTTTAGTGGGTCTCTTTACATCCAAGGTCTTGGAACTTTTGCTGACACCGGATCAAATGCAATTGTTGATCTTGGTAACGAATCTTTTTAGTATAATCCTGATATTTATATAAGACTTATATAAGTCGGGTTCAAGTACATACTAACTAAGATAGACGCATACATATGCAACAAACACTGATACTTCGCAGAAGTGCGGTTTCTGGTAATAAACCTACCACATTGAAACTGTCACTAGGTGAGATAGCCATTAACACATTTGATGGTAAACTTTTTATCCATAAGAGTGGATCAAGTGGCGCGTCTATAGAAGAAATCTTAGTTGGTAACACACGAAACACCGGCTCTCTAACCATTTCAGGTTCAAGTCACACACTCATTGGAAATACAAGCGTGACAGGTAGCCTTTCAATTAAAAGCGCTAGCGGATCACTATCTATTGGAACCTATTCGGAAATTACACACAACGTTACCGGATCGGTTCCTCATTACATGTCATTTAAGAACGGCAACACAGATATTTTTAAAGTAAACTCTCAAGGAGTGATGCAGGTAGCAAGCTTCGACACGCTTCCTACACCAGTCCCTGGAGGTTTTGTTATGTCATCATCAGGAGCATTTTATATTTATAAACCTTAATAAGAAATAGATGGCAGCAACTTGGGTCCAGTTAGCAGCAGAAGGCGGAAACGTAATTTTTAATTCGGTAACTGCCTCGTTCTCCGGATCGTTTAGTGGTAGTGTAGATGGTACTGCTAGTACTGCTATTAATGCTGACACAGCAAGCGTTGCCCCTAGGTATACGCTTACATCTTCGTTTAATACCTTTAGCTCTAGCTATGTAAATGCTAGTGCTTCGTTTAATACGAGAATTAATCAAGTTACAAACGCTACTGGTGGATTTGTAACCACTCAGTCATTTCAAGCGTTTACTCAATCGATGCAGTCGTTCACGTCTAGCATCAATACTCAAATTGGTATCATCTCTGCAAGTTACGCTACAACAGCTAGTAACTTATTTAGAGGAGATCAAACTATAAGCGGTAGCATTACTATTACAGATACAATCACAGCTCAGAGATTAGTTGTTCAGACTGTTTCATCATCTGTAATTTATAGTTCAGGATCAAACGTATTTGGTAATTCATTATCGGATACTCAAAGAATGTCAGGTAGTGTAACCATTAGCGGTTCATTGACAGTGAATGGTAGTCAAGCTATATTGACTAATCAGACATCTTCAATGCACGTGTTGCTTGCCGACACAGCTTCAGTTGCTCCTAACTATACATTAACGTCTTCTTTCAATACACTTAGTTCTAGTATTTCTACTGACAGTGGATCTTTCAACAGTAGGATTACAACTAACAGTGCAAGCTTTTCCACGTTCAGCGGAAGTTATTCAACTGATAGTGGATCATTTGATAGCAGAATTAGAAATTTAAGTTCTAGTGTTTCTACCGATAGTTCTTCTTTCAATTCTAGAATAAACACTAACAGCGCAAGCTTCTCTACATTCAGTGGAAGCTATGTATCTGACAGTGCATCGTTCAATACAAGATCTAATAATAACAGCTCTAGCGTTGCATTATTATCTAGTAGCTTCATAACTACTAGTGCATCTTATACAGCGTTTAGTGCTTCATATAACTCAGGATCATTCAGTGGATCATTCACAGGATCATTCAGAGGAGATGGTGGTGCGTTAACTAACATCTCAGCGTCAAGCATCGTAGGTTTACAATTAAACCAAATAGCTAGCGGTAGCGCTACAGCATCTATCAGTCCTATTACAGGTTTATCTGTTAATATTAAGACCTCGATATCAGGAACATTAGCTGTTTCACAATCTATAAATGCATATAATATCAACGCAGGAACACCAACATCAAACGCATGGCAAAGTAATCTGTCAGGATCTTATTTCAACAACTTCACATCTCAAACAGATGTGTCTGAGATATTAAGATTCATCGCTGGATTGTTATCATCATCAGCACCAGATGCTTCTCCGAATACAAGAACGTATAGTACTTATACAGCTGCAGCTCAGAATACCACAACAGGTACTGTAACAGCTGGTAGTATACCTCAAAGTAGTAGCAACACAACTTTATTGTATCTTAACAGTAAAGGATTTGCTAATACTGGTAGTACTATTTTCAATGGTATATCTACAATATACACAAGTACATCTTATGGATATACTTACACAAGCGTAGCTGCCGGAACTACAATAGTAACTTCATCAGCAGATGCTCAGTTATTTGGTTTAGGTATATTGAGTAGCGGTACTCCAACTACATTCAGTGTATCTGGTTCAACAATATTTAGATTTAAAGATAACAGTGCTAAGACAGATGTTGCTACATCGTCTTCACAACAAATAATAACTCAAACAGGAGCTGGTACAACTAGTGGCGTAACCTTAGCTAAGATCAATACAGCTAACCCAGCAGTTATCCCAGCAGCTTATCAAGATGGTAAGTTTGCTTCTGTGTTTGGTCCTTCATTATACAATGGTGGAGCAGCTGCAGTAAGCTCTAGTGGTTACTATCATATATCAACTTCAATCGCTATTGCTAGTGGATCTAGTGCTTACACTACTCCAATCAACAGTGCAGCTGAGATTTTCTATGCTCCGTTAACAACCATCTCTACTAACGTTCCTGCAAACACAATTGCAGCGACATCAGTATCTGCTTCTTTAACAGCAGTATCTCGTTCATTAAGTGGTGCTCCGTACTTAAGTGGATCAACATATATAGTATCATCATCTGTAACTGGTTTATTCAATCCTTTATACTATGCTAGTACTAACTTGTCATACCAATCTTTAAGTGGTACAGGTATGACCCAAACTAGTGGTGTGACTACAGTATCAACTGCTGGTGGTACTATTCAAACAGCAAACGCTGTGTATGATACTACAGGTACAACTCTTAGATCTACGTCTACTATTCCTTATGAAACAGATATAGTTAAGACAAACGCATTGTACACTTTTGGTGCAGCTAACATTACAAACGTAGGACAGACAACAAACTCGCCTACAACATTTACTGTTACAACAAACGCTACTAATAAGAACAGTTCAGCGTCAACTTATAATACACAGACGTTCCCGTACCACGTTGCCGGAACATTTGGTCAGACTGCAGCAAGTGGTAGCTTAGCTTACTTTACTAGAACTCAAGGAGCTGATAGTTCAACTGCATTAATTGAATCATTCACTGGTGAGAACTATCGTTATCAACTTACTGATACCGTTTTAACATTTAGTGCTAGTGCTTGGAACACAGCATTTGTATTAAACCAATTAAGTGGAAGTGATCTTCAAGTTAAACCTGGATACTTGGTTAAACCCGGAGGTACATATGGATATTGGATAGGTGATCCAGATGCAACTAAAACATATAAATACTATGTGAGGAAGTTTACAACTTCAGGTACTAAAACTTCTATGACATTAAACTTGGGTCAAACTTTAATTGACTGGCAGACAGCTACAACAAATACAGTAAGTGCATTGATATTATTTGAATCTTCAAATAGTAACATATACACACCTGCTAGATTCTATGACCCAACAAAAACATTATCAAACTTTGTAGCCAATATAAATGCTAACACAAATGGTCAGAATCCTTTCGGATCGACCATAGCTTTATATGGTAACACAGGTGGTTCCGTAGCAAGTACAACTTATACAATACCAATTAGAAATGCCGATGGTATGTTCTTAAACGCAACATACACTAACATATATGTATTGGTAAGATATAACGGAGATCCAACACCAATAACATCAATAACCACAACCTTTAGCTAATAATTAAGAGATGCCAATAGATAGTACCAAAAAATCCTCTAGGTTCCTCCAGAGTAGAAGATATACACATGATACTTATACAGATGCGCAAGAAGCATTTACATCGGTATTGGATATCAATGCCGGTGAGGTTTATACAGATCAGAATCTAATTCTTTCTAGTGGTTTACCATTTAGCGGAAGTGGACAGAACGGTTCTATTTATTCTTCAGGTGGACAAAACGTAATGAAATACTGGTATCGTCAACCAATGACGAAATCGGATTTGAACAATGAGGTATGGTTTTTCTTAAACCCAACAGGATCTTCTACAGGTATTGGTGCTCAGTTGATCGATGCTAATCAACAAACAAATTTCATCTCTCCAAAATACGCGATTCCTTCTTTAACAAACGCAAATACTGAAGACGCTACTCCTGGTTATGGAGTAAAAGTATTGATTGATGGTACACAACAATCAGTTAACAACTATGCGTTTGACTATAAGACAGGGGTACTTGAATTCGTTTCTGCAAGCTTAGCACCTACAGCAAGTCAAGTTGTATACATTACAGCTTATCAATATGTAGGTAGAACTTTATTGACATATAACACAGGTTCATTCAGCGGTTCATTTACTGGATCTTTCTCAGGTACAGCTTCATATGCTAGCCAAGCTAATAGCTCATCTTATGCAGTTAGTTCTAGTTACGCTTTAAGTGCATCTTACGCGTTATCTAGCTCATATGCTTTAAGTTCTAGTTATGCTTTAAGTGCATCTTACGCTTTAAGTTCTTCGTACGCATTATCTAGTTCATACGCTCTAAGTGCATCATACGCTCTTAGTTCTTCTTATGCTTTGAGTGCTTCATATGCTCTAAGTTCATCATATGCTTTTAGTTCATCATACGCAGCTACATCTTCGTTTGCTGATAATTTCTTAGTAGCTGGAACAATTACAGCTCAAAGATTAGTAGTTCAAACTATTACATCTTCAGTAGACTTTGTAACAGGATCAACTCACTTTGGTACTATCATAACTAACACACATGAATTTACAGGTAGTGTTGGTATATCTGG
>Ga0214919_10005307_pt1 | contig 18366 bp, 19 predicted proteins | sample LL1503_MetaG_FD_177994 | JGI IMG/M metagenome (GOLD analysis project Ga0214919, IMG submission 177994) | Freshwater microbial communities from Lake Lanier, Atlanta, Georgia, United States - LL-1503 | ecosystem: Environmental > Aquatic > Freshwater > Lake | place: USA: Georgia | collected...
AGGCGGCGCGGCCTTGACCCACGATCCTTCGACCACAGCCCTGATTAAGCGGCTTCGAAACTAGGGAATTTGGCCTCAAACCTTGCCGCGAGGCCCCTGATCCGGTAATCGCGGCACATGACCGAAGAAGCCGCCTTCCGCCCCGAAGCCCGCAATCCCCGAGGCTTTCAAGATAAACGCGCCCGTGACCTGCGTGCGGAGCGCCATATTCTTGAGACCGTGTCTAAGGTCTATGAGCGCTATGGCTTTGAGGCGCTCGATACCGGGGCGTTTGAATATGCCGATGCGCTTGGCAAGTTCTTGCCCGATAGCGACCGTCCCAATGAGGGCGTGTTTGCCCTGCAGGACGATGACGAACAGTGGATGGCCCTGCGCTACGACCTGACCGCCCCCTTGGCACGGTTTGTGGCCCAGAACCGCGAAGGCTTGCCCAAGCCCTTCCGTCGCTATGCGTTCGGGCCTGTTTGGCGCAATGAAAAGCCCGGTCCTGGCCGGTTCCGCGAGTTCATTCAGTGCGATGCCGACACGGTCGGTTCGGCTCGGCCCGAGGCTGATGCAGAGATCGTCGCTCTGGCCGTCGAGGGCCTGATGGCCACGGGCCTGAAACGCGGTCAAGCGGTGCTTAAGATCAATAACCGCAAGCTGCTCAATGGTCTTTTGACGGCGGCTGGCGTTCAGAGCGAGGGCCAAAAGCTTGGCGTTCTGCGCGCCGTCGATAAGCTCGACCGTTTGGGCCCCGATGGCGTGCGCCTCTTGCTCGGCGAGGGCCGCAAGGACGAGTCCGGCGCCTTTACCAAGGGGGCGGGTCTGAATGCCCGCGCCGCCGAACAGGTTCTGGCCTTTGTTGCCGCTGGCGGCGGCACCCGCTCTGAGGTTCTGGATAGCCTCGCCGGGGTCATTGGCGGCTCGGCGGAGGGCGACGAGGGCCTTGCCGAACTGGCCAGCATGGATGCGGCCCTGCGCAGTCTGGGCATTGGTGAGGATCAGGCCAGTTTTGAGCCCTCCATCGTGCGCGGTTTGGAATATTATACCGGGCCGGTCTTTGAGGCCGAACTGCTGATCGAGACCTTGGGCGAAAAGGGCGAAACCCTGCGCTTTGGCTCCATCGGCGGCGGGGGTCGTTATGATGATCTGGTCGCGCGGTTTACCGGCGAGCGGACCCCTGCAACCGGCTTTTCCTTCGGGGTCTCGCGTCTGGCTGCCGCCTTGCGCGCGGCGGGTCAGGCTCAGGCCAGCGAAGCGCGTGGGCCGGTGGTGGTTCTGGTCTTTGATCAAAATGCACTCGGTGACTATTTCGCCGTGGTGGGAGAGCTTCGCGCTGCGGGTATCGCCTCAGAGGTCTATTTGGGCGGTTCGGGCATGAAGGCTCAGATGAAATATGCCGATCGGCGCATGTCGCCCGCCGTGGTCATTCTGGGCGGTGACGAGATCGCCGCCGGAACCGTGACGGTCAAGGATCTGGATCTGGGCCGTCAGATGGCGCAGGGCGTGACCGACAATAAGGAATGGCGCGAAGGCCGTCCGGGTCAGGTCACCGTGCCTCGGGCCGAGTTGGTCAGTGTCATTCGCCGCATTGTGGAGGGCTGATCATGCAGCTTGAACCAACGGTTCCGCCCAAGGCCCTCGCGGCCATCCGCGCACCTTTTGCAGCGCTCGGCGCGACGGCTATTGATGCGCCCGTCATCCAGCCCCTGAACCAGCTTCTCGATCTGGCCGGAGAGGCCATGCGGGCAAGGCTCTTTATCGTGCAGGGCGAGGGCGGGGCGGAAGCCTGCCTGCGGCCTGATTTCACCATTCCTGTGGCGCGAGCCCATGGCGCATCAGGCGCCGCCTCCGGCCGGTATGTCTATGAGGGCAAGGCCTTTCGGGTTGCGCCCAAGGGTTCGGACCGCGCCGAAGAGTTTTTGCAGATCGGAATTGAAGCCTTCGAGGCCCGCGATCCTGTTGGGGCCGATGTCGAGGTGGCCGCTGTCGCATGGCAGGCAAGCCTTGCGGGCGGTCGTACAGACCTTTCCATGCGTCTGGGCGATGTCGCCCTGTTTTCAGCCTTTATCGGCGCTATGGCCCTGCCAGAAGCCTTGGCGGCGCGTCTTGACCGGGCCTTTACCCGTCCGCGTGTCCTGCGGGCCGAATTGGCGCGGGCGCAGGCGGGTGAGCAGGCCCCTCGCGCCGGGGATCGTCTGGCCGGTCTGTTGGCCGGATTGCCTGAGACTGAGGCTTCAGCCGTGCTGGAAGAGTTCTGGGGTCTGGCGGGCATTCAGCCCGTTGGAGGCCGCTCTGCCGCCGAGATTGTCCATCGCCTGTCGCAGCGGGCGGAGGCGGCTTCTGCCCCTCGTCTGAGCGCGGCGCAGGCGGACCTGATTGCCCGGTTCCTCGCCATCGACGATCAGCCCCAACGGGCCTTGGATCAGGTCGCCGCCTTGGCCCGTGAAGGCGGCGCGTCTGTGGACGTTCCCCTCAAGGCGTGGCAGGCCCGTTTGGATGGTTTGATGGCGGCGGGTATCGCTGCGGAGCATATGAGTCTTTCAACCGCCTTTGGCCGCGCCTTTGGCTATTATGACGGCGTCCTGTTCGAAGTGACCAGCGCGGCGCTGGGCGCGGAACATCCGGTGGCGGGCGGCGGGCGCTATGATGCGCTCTTGGCAAGGCTTTGGGCCAAGGTTGATCCTTCGGTCGGGGCGGTGGGCTGTATGGTCCGGCCTTGGCGGGCCTTTGATGGTTCAGCAGCAGGAGCGGCGTGATGGATGATCTATCGACCAATCCCCTGACCATTGCTTTTCCCTCCAAGGGTCGGCTGAAGGAACAGGCCGAAGCTTGGTTGGCCGAATGTGGGTTCAAGCTGGAAGCCGTCGGCGGGGCGCGGGGCTATCGCGCCGCGATCTCTGGTCTTCCCGGTGCGCAGGTGCAGCTTTTGTCGGCCTCGGACATCGCTCAGGCGGTAGATGATGGCGAGGTCCATCTAGGTCTGACCGGCGAGGATCTGCTGCGCGAACGTGGCGAGGATCTCGATAGCCGGGTCATGCTACTGCGGGCACTGGGTTTTGGCCGGGCCGATCTGATTGTGGCTGCGCCGCAGAGCTGGATCGATGTCGATGTCATGGCTGATATTGATGAGGTCGCGGCAGCCTATTTGGCCCGCACGGGTCGGCGCCTGCGGGTCGCAACCAAATATATGAGCCAGACCCGGGCCTTCTTTGCCAAGCACGGCATCGCCGACTACCGGATCGTGGAATCCAGCGGCGCGACCGAGGGGGCCCCGGCTACCGGAGCGGCGGAGCTTGTGGTGGATATCACCACGACCGGCGCGACCCTGGCGGCCAACAGCCTAAAGATCATCAGCGATGGGGTGATCCTCAGGAGCCAAGCTCAGCTTGCAGCCTCCTTGACCGCCTCTTGGACCACGGCCCAGCTCGGACTGGTCCGCCGGTTGCTGAGCGTCGTTGAGGCCAAGTCTCGCGCACGGGGGCTGGCGACCGTGATCTGGCCTGCCGAGCAGGACCAGACCGCTCAAGAGGCCAGCGAGGTCTTTGTGGAACGCGGTGCAGCGCGCCGGACCAACGGGCTGCTGGTTTCAGGGACGGATCTGTTCGACCTGTCGAGCGCTTTGGCAGAATCAGGCGTCGGCCCAATGACCGTGACGCGGCCTGACTATGTGTTCGAGGCCACGTGCCCCGCCGCTGATGCTCTAGCTGCGGCTGTATTGGGCCGCTAGACCCGTCAATTCGCGATTTTTTGACATGGGCGATAAAAATTTGCCCCTGATGGCATAAATCTTTGTGGCTCTGTGGCAAAACTAAGACGAAGTCGTTGACTCGGGCATGATTATGCCCTTTTCTGATCTTGCGCGAGGCACATGGGTCAGTAGAAACCTTGGTCTCCCGGCGTTTCGGGGAGGAAACGCCCTCTTACAATAAAAAATCATAAGCCCGCTGCGATATCCCCCGCAGCGGGCTTATTTAATTTCGGCCCCTGAATGACGCCGGGGCTAAAATTTTGACATCTTGTATAAAAATAGAGCGGGTCGGCGCGCCCTTGAGCAATGCCGACCCTTTGGGCCTACCAGATGCGGACGCGATTTTCGGGTGCGACATAGAGGGCATCGCCTGGCTTCACGCCAAAGGCCTCGTACCAAGCGTCGATGTTCCGAACCACGCCATTGACCCGGTAGAAGGGCGGCGAGTGTGGATCGCTGGCAATCTGTTGACGCAAGGCATCGTCACGGCTCTTGGCCCGCCAGACCTGCGCCCAGCCGAGGAACACCCGCTGCTCGCCGGTCAAGCCATCGATGATCGGTGAGGGCTGGCCCTTGAGGGACAGCTTGTAGGCATCTAGTGCCATCAAGAGGCCGCCCAGATCAGCGATGTTTTCGCCCATGGTCAGTTGGCCCTTAATCTTGGCCCCCGGCAGGGGTTCGAACGCGGAATATTGGCTATCAAGCCGATCCGTCTGGACCTTGAACTTGGTGGCATCAGCCGTTTGCCACCAGTCGTTCAGCGACCCATCGGCGGCAAATTGGCGACCCTGATCGTCAAAGCCGTGGGTGATCTCGTGACCAATGACGCCGCCAATGCCGCCATAGTTGATGGCGGGATCAGCGTCAGGATCGAAGAACGGCGATTGCAAAATGGCCGCCGGGAACACGATCTCGTTCATTTGCGGATTGTAGTAGGCATTGACCGTCTGAGGCGTCATGCCCCACTCGCTGCGATCAACCGGTCCGTTGAGCCGCGCCAAGTCACGGTTCCAGCGGAAGGCGGCAGAGCGAGCAATATTGCCGACCAGATCGTCAGACGCGATGGTCAGGGCCGAATAGTCGCGCCACTTATCGGGATAGGCGATCTTGACGGTAAAGGTCGAGAGCTTCTCGAGGGCCTTGGTCTTGGTTTCGGGGCTCATCCACGCCAGACGCTCAATACGCGCCTTTAAGGCGGTGCGAAGATCGCCAACAAGGCCCACCATCATGGTCTTGGATTGGGCCGGGAAATAGGCGTCGATATAGAGCTTGCCGACCGCTTCACCCAAGGTCCGGTCGATGGTGCCAACGGCACGCTTCCAACGGGGCCGGTTTTCCGGTTGACCAGACAGGGCCTTGCCGCGGAACTCGAAGGACGCGTTGACGAAGCGTGCAGACAGGTAGGGCGAGGCTTCATCGGCGATCTGGAAGGCCATCCAAGCCTGCAGGGTGGCGATGGGGGCATCGGCAAAGATCTTGGCGATCTTTGGGAAGGCGCTCTTTTCGCTGACGATCACGGTGCTGACCTTGGACAGGCCATTGGCCTGCAGATAGGCCGCCCACGGGAAGCCGGGGGCGAGCTTGGTTAGGTCGGCAATGGACATGGGGCTATAGGAGGCCACAGGATCACGCTGTTCGATCTTGCTCCAGCTTGCCTTGGCGATGGCGGTTTCCATGGCCACGATAGCGGCGGCATTGGCGTCTGGATTTTCCCAGCCAATGGCCTTGAGCTGCGTGGCGATATAGGCCTGATATTTGGCCTTCTTCTCAGCAAACTGGGCGGTCAGATAATAGTCGCGGTCTGGAAGGCCAAGACCGCCTTGCGCCAGATAGACGGCGTAGCGGTTGGGGTCTTTGGCTTCTTGACCGACATAGGCCCCGAAGAAGGCTGAGCCAAAGCCCTTCGACGTCTTGCCCATCAAGGTGCCCATCTGGGCGCGGGTCTTGGCGGCCTTGATCGCGGTCAGGTAGGGCGCGAGCGGCTTGGAATCGAGGGCCTCAATCTTTCCTTCGTCCATGAAGGCCTTGTAGAGGTCACCGACCTTTTGGGTTTCGCCGGTGGCGTTGGCCGTTGCGGCTGCCGTTTCAATGACCTTGCGGCTGCGGGCATTGGACAGCTCGCCCAAGCCGTCAAAGACGCCAAAACGGGCGCGGTCTGCGGGAATGGCGGTGCGCTGGTCCCAGGCGCCGTTAGCGAACTTGAAGAAATCGTCGCCGGGCTTGGCGGCCATCTCACGACCCGACAGGTCAAAGCCCCAGGTCCCCATCTTGGGGGCGGCGAGGCTGCTGGCGGGGGGTGTTTGCGCGGCCGGTGCGGTCTGGGCGTGTGCGCTAAGGCTAGCGGTCAGCAGGACGCTTGCGGCGGCTGCGCCGAGCAGGAAAGATTTCATGATCCAATAGGTCCTTGTAGGGAGGTTTGTCGCCAATTTGCATAATCGTCGCCAAACTTCACCATTAATAATCGTTCAGATGGTAGGGATCGCCTGCAAAAGGACGGTTGCCTGGGTCACAGGCCCAGCGCCTTTAAGGCCTGATCTCGAACGCCCTTCACATCGACCTTACCATTGGCAGCCCGGATGATCGGGGCCAAGACCAGCTCTCGCGGGGCCTTATAGTCGGCCAGATGGCTGCGGACATGGGCGGCGAGGCCGGCGAGGCTTGGGGCCTCATGGCCCGGTTTGATGTCCACCACCGCACAGATCCGCTCGCCAAAGCGTGCATCGGGCACACCGACCACGACGGCGTCAGAGACAGAAGGATGTTTCTTCAGCGCCTCTTCGACCTCTTCGGGGAAGACCTTTTCGCCGCCGGTATTGATCACCTGCGAGCCTCGGCCCAGAAGTTTCAGCTCCCCGTCGGCCTCGACCTCGGCAAAGTCACCGGGGACGGACCAACGTTGTCCCTCGAACATCCTAAAGGTCTTGGCCGATTTTTCGGGGTCCTTGTAATAGCCGACCGGGATGAAGCCGGTGACGGCAACAAGGCCGCGTTCGCCAGAACCGGGCGCGACCCGTTTGCCCTCTTCGGTGAAGACCGCGACCGTTGGGCCGAGCACGAAGCGGGCCGTCTGGACCTCTGCCCCCGCCGCTGAGGTCGAGCCGCCAAGCCCGACGGCTTCGGAAGAGCCAAGGCTGTCATAGAGCATGGCGCCTGGAATATGGGCCAAGAGGCCTTGCTTGTTCTCTTGGCTCCAGACCGCGCCAGAGGACGAGATCAGATTGACGCTGGACAGGTCCCAGCGGCCGCGATTGGCATTGAGGCAATCGAGCATCGGCGATGCAAAGGCTGGGCCAACAATGACCACGGTTGAGGCCTTCAGCCGCTCGACCTCGTTCCAGAGCTCTGCCGGATCAAACTTGCGCGACGGCAGGGAGGCGACGCTGCCGCCCATATTGAGAGTGATAAAGGCCGAGAACTGGCCGGTGCCATGCATGAGCGGGCAGGCGACCAGTTGGCGAAAGGGCGAGGGCTCATCGGGATGGGTCAGACGGTCGGCAGCATCCTCGACCCGCTCTAGAGGCGGGACCTCAAGGTTGGCATTGCCGCCCGCGCCCAAGACATTGAACAGGTCGTCTTGGCGCCACATGACGCCCTTGGGCATGCCGGTGGTGCCGCCGGTATAGAGCAGGAGCAGATCATCGCCGCTGCGCCCCCAAGGGCCCATGGCGCGGGGACCGGCCTGCTCGGTCAGGGCTTGGTAATCCTTGGCCCAGCTTGGCACGTTGAAGCCTGCCTCGGGTGCGCAGACCCAGAGCTTGACCTTGGTCAGTCGGTCCCGAATCTCTTCGAGCACGGGGGCGAAGGAGGCGTGGAACACCACGGCTTCGGCATCGGCATTGTCGAACAGATAATAGAGCTCCTCGGCCCCATAGCGATAGTTGGTATTGACCGGAGCCATGCCCGTCTTGAAGGCGGCAAAATAGGTTTCGAGATATTCCGGGCCATTATAGAGGAAGGCCGCAACCTTGGCCTGATGCCCCATCCCTGCGGCCAAAAAGGCGCGGCCTAGCGCGTCGGCATGCTGGTTGAAACCGCCCCAGGTCACCACGCGCTCGCCCTGAACTAGGGCCGGACGGTTCGGGGTCTTAGCGGCAATAGCCTCCCAGACGTCCGCGAAATTCCATGCGCTCATAATGCTCACTCCCCTTGGTTTTATCTTTGTTTGAGCTGAGTTAGCGGTGATCAGGTGGGCGGTGTCAATGAGGGGATTGGGGGTAGAACAAGGCCCCCTTCGTCGCTTCGCGCCACTTCCCCCAGAGGGGGAAGATCTAGGAGTTTTAAATCTTCCCCCTCTGGGGGAAGTACCGGCGAAGCCGGGGTGGGGGGTTCTTGTTTAAGAAAACAAACAAGGCCCTCACCCAACCCTCTCCCACAGGGAGAGGGCTAAGAATGTTCAAGCCCTCGCCCCCTTGGGGGAGAGGGTTGGGTGAGGGGGTCATCTACGTCCCCTCCATTCATCCAGATCAAGAAAAAGGGCGGGACCTTTCGGCCCCGCCCTTCTCATTTTTAACGTCGCAGAACGAATAGACTTCTTTAGAAGTCCATGTCGCCCATGCCGCCGCCGGGCATCTGTGGCATGCCGCCGCCCTTTTTCGAGGCTTCGACGATGGCCGCTTCGGTGGTGATCAGCAGGCTGGACACCGAGGCTGCGTCTTGCAGAGCCGTGCGCACGACCTTGGCAGGGTCGATGACGCCTGCTTGGACCATGTCGACATATTCTTCGGTCTGGGCGTTGAAGCCGAAGGTGGCCGAAGCGCTTTCCATGACCTTGCCGACGACGATCGAGCCTTCAACGCCGGCATTTTCGGCGATCTGACGGATTGGAGCCTGCACAGCGCGGCGCACGATGGCGATGCCTGCGGTCTGGTCTGCATTGTCGCCCTTCATGCCTTCCAAGATCTTGGAAGCCTTGAGCAGAGCGACGCCGCCGCCTGGGACGATGCCTTCTTCGACGGCCGCACGGGTCGCGTTGAGGGCGTCATCGACGCGGTCCTTCTTTTCTTTCACTTCGACTTCGGTCGAACCGCCGACCTTGATCACGGCAACGCCGCCAGCCAGCTTGGCCAGACGTTCTTGCAGCTTTTCCTTGTCGTAGTCCGAAGAGGTCTCTTCGATCTGACGCTTGATCTGACCGATACGGGCTTCGATCGCGTCCTTTTCGCCAATGCCGTCCACGATGGTGGTGTCGTCCTTGGTGATCGAGACCTTCTTGGCCTTGCCGAGCATTTCGAGCGTGACGCTCTCAAGCTTGATGCCCAGATCTTCGGAGATCACTTGAGCGCCGGTCAGGATGGCGATGTCTTCCAGCATGGCCTTGCGGCGATCGCCGAAGCCAGGGGCCTTGACGGCAGCGACGCGAAGGCCGCCGCGCAGCTTGTTGACCACGAGGGTGGCCAAGGCTTCGCCTTCGACATCTTCGGCGATGATCATCAGCGGGCGACCCGACTGAACCACGGCTTCCAGCACAGGAAGCAGGGGCTGCAGGCTCGACAGCTTCTTTTCGAACAGCAGGATCAGAGGCTCTTCGAGTTGAACCTCCATCTTGTCGGCATTGGTGATGAAGTAGGGCGACAGATAGCCACGGTCGAACTGCATGCCTTCAACGACATCCAACTCGGTTTCGGCGGTCTTGGCCTCTTCGACGGTGATGACGCCTTCATTGCCGACCTTGGCCATCGCCTTAGCGATCATGGCACCGACTTCCGCGTCGCCATTGGCCGAGATGGTGCCGACCTGGGCGATCTCGTCGTTGGTGGTGACCTTCTTGGAGATCGACTTGATTTCGGCGACGATGGCGACGACTGCCTTGTCGATGCCGCGCTTCAGGTCCATCGGGTTCATGCCAGCGGCAACCGACTTAAGGCCTTCGACGACGATGGCTTGAGCCAGAACGGTGGCGGTGGTGGTGCCGTCGCCGGCCTTGTCGTTGGTCTTGGAGGCGACTTCACGGATCAGTTGGGCGCCGAGATTTTCGAAACGATCGGACAGTTCGATCTCTTTAGCGACCGACACGCCGTCCTTGGTCGAGCGCGGTGCGCCGAAGGACTTTTCGATGACGACGTTGCGGCCCTTGGGGCCCAAGGTCACCTTAACGGCATTGGCGAGGATGTTCACGCCGCGCAGCATCTTGTCGCGCGCGTCGGAACCGAAATTAACGTCTTTAGCAGCCATTGCGGGCTCTCACTTTTCGTCTGAGGAAATAGGAAGGATAGGCGGTGGCTTAGGCTTGAAGCACGCCGAGGATGTCGCTCTCTTTCATGATCAAGAGATCTTCACCTTCGATCTTCACTTCCGTGCCCGACCACTTGCCGAACAGGATGCGGTCGCCGGTCTTGACGTCCGGGGTGATGTACTTGCCATCTTCGTCACGCGCGCCGGGGCCAACAGCGATCACTTCGCCTTCTTGTGGCTTTTCCTTGGCGGTGTCGGGGATGATGATCCCACCCTTGGTCTTCTCTTCTTCTGCGATGCGCTTAATCAAAACGCGGTCGCCGAGGGGACGAAACTTCATCTGTAGTCTCCGTTAGGAACGGTTGTCATTTAAGGGATGTAGCACGAGGACCCGGGCGTTAGCAGCCGGGACCCTTGAGTGCTAACGACGTTCAGGTATGGACCCTGAGCCGGGGAGTCAAGGGCCGGGCTCCGATGATTTTGTAAAAGTCTCATCACGGCTCCCTTGGAACTGTGCGGCAGGTGGCGCATATCATGACGCTCTGGGGCACGGTGGTGCCGTTCCAGCCGCTTTTGGGGGAAACGACTGTGACCACGCTACATCTGAGCCTGCTGTTGGCGGTGATCGCCTGTTTGATCGGCGGTGGCTTGGGTGTGTTGGCCCTGACCCGTCCGGCGCGGGTGCTAAAGATGGTCGGCCTGTCGCTTTCAGAAGGGGTGGGCCACAGCCTGTCAGAAGTGCGCGCGACCTATGGCGGCCTGTTCTTCGTCTCTCACGCCGGGGTCGCCTTGGCGCTGGCCGTCTCGCCCAAGATCGGGGCCTGCATGGCAGCGGCTCTGGGTCTGGCCTGGTCCGGCGCGGCGCTGGGCCGCATCGTGTCTATGGCGATCGATAGGGCCGCCAACCGCTTCAACCTTTTTGCCACCCTGTTCGAAGGCCTGATGGGCATCGCCTTGGCCACGCCTCTATGGGCCTATCTGCGCCTGATCTATCAGGGCAGTGGGGCAGTTTGACCTAGGCCCCGCCACGGAGTATGTAACTACATCCGTTATAACGAGGTCTGCCATGATCCAGCTTAAACTGACCAAAATTGGTAATTCGGTCGGGGTCGTGTTGCCGAAGGAATTACTTGCCCAACTCAAGGTCGGACTTGGGGACACATTGTTCTGTAGCGAAGTGCCCGACGGCGTGAAGATGACCGCCTATGATGAGAGTGTCGCTGAGGACTTGAATTTGGCCGAGGAGATTATGCGCTCGCGTCGTAATGTCTTGAGGGCCTTAGCCAAATGACCGACCCGAAATGGGTATCGGTTCAGGTTGCCCTCTCGATCCACAGCGCCCAATTGGCTGAGCATGGGGGTGCCGATGGGGTGCGGGACTTGGGTCTCCTAGAATCGGCGATGGCCCGACCTCAACATCTGGCCAGTTTTGGTGCGCCCACCCTCTATGAATTGGCGGCATCCTATGGTTTTGGCATTGCGCGAAACCACCCTTTTGCCGACGGCAACAAACGAACCGCCTTTGTGGTCTGCCTGCTATTTCTGGCCAAGAACGGATTAGATGTTACAGCCACGGATGCGGACTGTATTCGTGTCTTTTGGGCCCTAGCCGCGGGTGAACTGACCGAAGCGGAGCTTGCCGGTTGGATTATGGCCCATGTCAGCCCTCGCGATTAAACCCTCAACAAGAACGCAGACCCCACCCCATGCAACTTCTCAGTCGCCCCCTCGAAGGCCGTTATGTTCGGCTGGAACCCATTGTGCCTGCGCATGAAGAGGCCCTGAAGGCCTCGATCGATTGTGATCCTGAGGCGTGGGAGATCATGTCGGTCAATGGCTGTGGGGAGGGGTTCGAAACCTTCTGGGCTCAGACCTTGGGCGAAACCCAGCGGGGAGAACGGATCGGCTATGCCATCAGGCGCAAGTCCGATGGCCGCGTTGTGGGGACGACCAGCTTCCTTGCGATCCGCCCGCTGCATGGCGGCGTCGAGATCGGTGCGACCTTCCTCCATCCCGACGCGCGGTCCGGGCCGGTCAATCCTGAAACCAAGCTCTTGCTGCTCGATCACGCCTTTGATTGCGACGCGGTGCGGGTCGAGTTCATGGTCGATGTGCGAAATGCCCGGAGTCAAGCCGCCGTTGCCAAGCTCGGCGCGCAAAAAGAGGGCGTCTTGAGGCACCATAAGATTACCTGGACAGGCCATGTCCGCGATACGGCGGTCTTCTCGATCATCAATACCGAATGGACAGCGGTGAAGGCGCGTCTGGAGTTTCGACTGACGGAAACGGTGGCCTAGGACCGCTCGTTCGTCTTGGCTTGACGCCGGGCCTTGAAGAACCCCTTGAGCAGGGCCGAGCTTTCTTCAGCCAAGACCCCGCCCTGAACCTCGGGTCGCCAATGGCAGGTGGCGCTCTCGAAAAAGCGGGGGCCATGAACCACCGCGCCGCCCTTGGCATCCTCTGCCCCAAACACCACCCGTCCGATGCGGGCATGGCTGATGGCACCGGCACACATGGCGCAGGGCTCAAGCGTCACAACCAGCGTTAAACCGGTCAGGCGATAGTTACCAACCTTCTGGGCCGCCGCGCGAAGGGCGAGGATCTCGGCATGGGCGGTTGGGTCCTTCAGGCCAATGGGCTGGTTTCCAGCGCTTGAAATCACCTCTCCCGTGGCAGAATCGACCACAACAGCCCCGACAGGGGTCTCTCCATTGTCTGCTGCGGCTTGCGCACAGGCGAGGGCAATGCGCATGGTGCGCAAATCATGGCTAGTCATACAAAAGACCCAAGCGGTTGGGACGTCCTTGGTCAAGGGCCTCGTGTTCTGGACCCCGAAGACTTTGATGCGGAGGATATGTCCGGCATCGAGGGTGAACGCGTGGCCAAGGCCCTTGCGAGGGCTGGCGTGGCCTCGCGCCGCGAGGTCGAACGCTATATCGAGGCAGGCCGCGTAAGGCTCAACGGGCACGTCCTGACCACCCCGGCGGTGAAGGTCGCTCCCGGTGATATATTGACCGTGGACGGACAGGTGGTCGCTGACGCCGAGCCGACGCGGATGTGGCGCTATCACAAGCCGGTTGATCTGGTCACCACCCACAAGGACCCTCAAGGGCGTCCGACCGTGTTCGAGGCCCTGCCTCCGGAACTGCCGCGCGTGATCTCGGTGGGACGCCTCGATATCAATTCCGAGGGTCTGTTGCTCCTGACCAACGACGGCGCACTCGCTCGGGCTTTGGAACTGCCATCCAGCGGTTGGAACCGGACCTACCGCGCCCGCGCCTATGGTGACACGACGCAAGACAAGCTCGACCGCCTGCTGAAGGGCGTCACTGTCGAGGGCGTCAAATATGGCCCCATCACCGCCAAGCTCGACAAGGTCCGGGAAGGCAAGCGCCATACCAATGTCTGGATCACCGTCACCATCGCCGAAGGTAAGAACCGCGAAGTGCGGCGCGTGCTGGAATCGCTGGGGCTCAAGGTCAATCGCCTGATTCGCCTGTCCTATGGCCCGTTCCAGCTTGGCACCCTCGCGGCAGGCGCCGCCGAAGAGATCGGTCCACGCGTGATTCGCGAGCAGCTTTCAGCCTATATCGATCCGGAAAACCTACCCCCGGGGGCCGGTGGCCCGCCGGTCGCGCTGCTGGCTCCAACCCCGGGCGGGGAGGATCATCGCGATCTGCGCCGTGAAGGTCCGCGTCCTGCGCCAATGCCGCGCCGCTCGGTAACCGATTCTATTCCAAGCCATGCCTCGTCTGAGCTGGTGCCGGAAAAGGTTGGACCCCTGAAGAAAAAGCCTGGCTGGGCTAAGGCCAAGCCGAAGAAAAATCCACATAAGGCCGTACCCGTGAAGGCCGGACGTCCTGAAGCCAGCAAGGCCAGCGTGAAACATTATCGCGCCGCACCGCCCAAGGGCGCGACCCTGATCGAGCGCAAGCCGGGTCTGGTCAAGGCCGGGGCAGACAGGCCAGCGGCGGCTAAGGTCGGGGCCAAGACGGCGACGGGAAAACCGGCTGCGGCGCGTCCCGCTGGCAAGCCCTCGTTCCGTCCTAAGGGGCCCGGAAAGCCCTCTGGGGCGCCCCGCCGATAGGGTGAGGTCTTGATCCGAAAGACCGCCCCTTTATTTTATTGACGCTTAGTTCAAAAACTATCGCCTTATAATATAATAGTATTTGCAATTTTTTGACGTCCCGTTAAAAATAATGTGCGCAATTGTGACTGAAATGAGTCTTTGGTTGACATGCGCCGATATTGCTCCAAACTTTTTTGACGGCTTGGTTAAAAGTCGTGGAAAGTGGAGAAGTTGCTATGTTGGACAAACTCTATGCCGTTGCTCGTGCCCTAGCCCTTGTCGTGGCTATTGCCGGTGCGTTTGTTGTTGTTCCTGAAGCTACTCTATTGCTTGTCGTGTTGGGTATCGTGGCTGGGGTCGGTGTCTCCAGCGATGATGTTTCGCGCGTCATGATTACCGCCCTGGTCCTGTCTGTTGGGTCCAAGGGTTTGGAAGCCATTCCACAGATTGGCGCATCTCTAAGCGGTATCCTTGGTAGCCTCGGCACGGCCTATATGGCTGCGGCCTTGACGGCCATCGTCATTGGCATCGCCATGAAGACCAAGTCTGACTGGATTAAATAACTAAGGATGGGGGGATGGGTGTCATGATGACCCCGTCTCCCCTTTCTACCCTGTCTCGTTTTAAGCGCGGTGCAGATTGAGATTTTTCTCTGCGCCCCGATTGTCGGCTCACCCAAAAGCCCTATAGTAAATGTCCGGACTTTTGGGGACCTGATCATCATGAACGCTTCTTCTGCCATCACCGCCGATTCCGTTAGCCTGATCCTGCCCGACCTGCGCGGTTTGCTGCGCGGTGCCAGCGCGGCAGCCGAGATCCTGGTGGCGGCGGCGCGCACCTCGGTCAAGGCTCTGGTCTCAACCGATGGCAAGATGGACCGCAAGGCCCTCGATCGCGAACAACATGCCGTCCATGGCTTCGCCTGGTACGCCACCTATTCGGAGACCCTGCGCGAAGTGGCCAACTGGGCCGACCGGCTGGAGGCTGAGGGCAAGTTCGGCGAGATCGAAGCCCTTTTGGCCCAACTCCTGATCGGGGAATATGCCGCCCAGATGGTTGGCGGTGTCTCGATGAATCAGGGCGAAGTGATTCGTCCCGTCCAGATGGGTCTGTCCCATGATCAGGTGGCGCGGTTCCAAACCCCGGCGGTCCTAGCCCTGATGCAGGGCGGCGCGACCCAGGCGGTTAAGGGCCGGGTTGCAGACCTGTTGGCGCAGGCCAAGGGTCGCCCCATCCTTGAGGCCTCGGGTCTGGAAGAGACCTTCGAGATGATCCGCGATCAGTTCCACGCCTTTGCCGAGGCCAAGGTCACGCCCTTTGCCCATCAATGGCACCTGAAGGACCAACTGATCCCGATTGAGCTGGTCGAAGAGCTGGGGGCTCTGGGCGTGTTCGGCCTGACCGTGCCGGAAGAATATGGCGGGTCGGGCATGGGCAAGATGGCCATGTGCGTCGTCTCCGAAGAGCTGAGCCGTGCCTATATTGGCGTCGGTTCGCTGGGCACCCGCTCGGAAATTGCCGCTGAACTGATCCTGACCGGCGGCACCGAGGCCCAGAAGGCCTATTGGTTGCCCAAGATCGCGGCGGCGGAAATTCTGCCCACTGCCGTCTTTACCGAACCCAATACCGGCTCTGACCTTGGTGCCTTGCGCACCCGCGCCGTGCTCGATGGGGCGAACTATGTGGTGACCGGGAACAAGACGTGGATCACCCATGCGTCGCGCGCGGATGTGATGACCATGCTGGTGCGCACTGATCCCAATACGAGCGACTATCGTGGCCTGTCCATGTTCCTAGCGCCTAAGCTGCGCGGCAACGACGAGACCGACTTCCCGACCGAAGGCATGACCGGCGGCGAGATCGAGGTGCTCGGCTATCGGGGCATGAAGGAATATGAGCTCGGCTTTGACGGCTTTAAGGTTCCGGTTGAAAACCTGCTCGGCGGCGTTGAGGGGCAGGGCTTCAAGCAGCTCATGGCCACCTTTGAAAGCGCCCGTATCCAGACCGCCGCCCGCGCCGTTGGCGTGGCGCAAAATGCGATGGAGCTAGGGCTGAGCTATGCCCTAGACCGCAAGCAGTTCGGTCAGTCGATCTTTGAGTTCCCGCGTGTCTACAACAAGCTCGCCATGATGGCGGCTGAGATCATGGGCGTGCGCCAACTGACCTATTTTGCGGCCCGCGCCAAGGATGATGGCAAGCGCTGCGATCTTGAGGCGGGTATGGCCAAGCTCTTGGCCGCCCGCGTGGCTTGGGCAAGCGCCGACAATGCCTTGCAGATCCATGGCGGCAACGGCTTTGCGCTCGAATATACGATCAGCCGCGTGCTGCAGGACGCTCGGATCCTCAACATCTTTGAGGGTGCTGGTGAAATTCAGGCCCAAGTCATCGCACGCCGCCTGTTGGAAGATGGTCCCAACGCCTAGTCGGACAGATTCGCGGTCGTCGTAATTTTCAGTTAGAGTGGGACCATGCAACAGCTGTTCAACATCTTGGTTCCCATCAGCTTGGTGGCTGTGTTGGTAACGCTCGGCTTCGGAATCTACGCCCTGTTTCGGGGTGGGGACTTCGGCCGGTCCTATTCCAACAAGCTGATGCGCCTCAGGGTCCTGCTGCAGTTCATTGCCGTGCTGATCCTGTGCGCTGGCATGTGGGTTAAGGCCCACTATAGCTGATGGTCACGCTCAACCGGATCTATACGCGCACCGGTGATGGCGGCCGCACGCGCCTCAGTACCGGCGAAGAGGTCGACAAGTATAATCCTCGGGTCGAGGCCTATGGCGCGGTGGACGAGACCAATGCCTGTATCGGCCTTGCGCGGCTCCATACCAAGGAGGATGCGGTTCTTGATGCCATCTTGGAGCGGGTTCAAAATGACCTGTTCGATCTTGGCGCAGATTTAGCGGCGCCCGAGCGAGGCGCGCCCTTGCCTTGGGAGGCCCTGCGGATCTTGCAGGGGCAGGTGGACCGGTTGGAACAGGAGCTGGACAGTCTGAACGATCAGCTCGATGATCTGACCTCGTTCGTGCTGCCTGCTGGAAGCCCAGCCTCGGCGGCCCTGCATCTGGCACGCACGGTCTGTCGTAGGGCCGAGCGCACAACCGTCTATCTGGCTCAGATTGAGGGTGAGACGGTATCAGACGCGGTAGTCCGATATCTGAACCGCCTGTCCGACCTGCTGTTCGTGGCCTCACGCTGGTTCAACGATAAGGGCAAGGCCGACGTACTCTGGAAGCCCGGCGCGACCCGTTAAGGCTTTTTCGCTTCGATTTTTGGCGCGTTCTTGTCCTTGCGCCCGGTCAGGGTCGACAGGGTGATCGGCACGCCGCAGATGCGAGTCTGCGGGTCCCACCAGTGGCCAGCCGCCTCACAGCGGTCACGCGGGATGATGTAATAGACCTGATAGAGCACCACGGCCACGCAACTGAAGGCAAAGGCCGAGATAAACATCCAAGTCAGGCGTTTGATGGTCTTGTTCATGGGCTCTCTATGATCAAAGCGCGCCGCTCCTGCAAGGATTCACGAAAGAACCGCGACATTTTGGTCAAAAAATTTGTCCGAACAAAGTCCCGTGCTAAGTTGACATCGTGGCCCGCTATTGTCAGTTTGCCAGCCCATTTTACAGTTCTGTTCGTTGGTGTATGGGACTGTAAATTTCCATGTTCATAAGCTGAGGCGATATAGACCCATGAAGGTTCTGGTCCCGGTCAAACGGGTTGTCGACTACAACGTCAAGGTTCGGGTTAAGTCCGACCAAACCGGCGTGGATCTTGCGAACGTCAAGATGTCCATGAATCCATTCTGCGAGATCGCGGTCGAAGAGGCCGTGCGTCTGAAGGAAAAGGGTGTTGCGACGGAAGTCGTGGCCGTTTCCATCGGCCCGGTCCAAGCGCAGGAAACCATCCGCACGGCTCTGGCCATGGGTGCCGATCGTGGCATCCTGATCCAGACCGATGAGGACCTCGAACCCCTGGCCGTGGCCAAGCTTCTGGCCGCCGTCATTGGCGAAGAGGCTCCACAACTGGTCATGATGGGCAAGCAGGCCATCGACGGCGATAATAATGCCGTCGGTCAAATGCTGGCCGCGCTGCTGAATTGGCCGCAAGCCACCTTCGCTTCCAGGATTGAGATCGCGGGCGATAAGGCCGAGGTCACGCGCGAAGTTGACGGGGGTCTTCAAACCCTCAGCGTTGACTTACCTGCCGTGGTTACGGCTGACCTTCGTTTGAATGAGCCGCGTTACGCTTCGCTGCCCAATATCATGAAGGCTAAGAAGAAGCCGATCGACGTCAAGGCCCCCGGCGACTACGGCGTCGACACGGCGCCCCGTCTAAAGGTGCTCAAGGTCGTTGAACCGCCCAAGCGTCAAGGTGGCGCGAAGGTCGAATCGGCCGCT
>Ga0214919_10005308_pt1 | contig 18363 bp, 14 predicted proteins | sample LL1503_MetaG_FD_177994 | JGI IMG/M metagenome (GOLD analysis project Ga0214919, IMG submission 177994) | Freshwater microbial communities from Lake Lanier, Atlanta, Georgia, United States - LL-1503 | ecosystem: Environmental > Aquatic > Freshwater > Lake | place: USA: Georgia | collected...
AATTGCTGCTCTACTAATTACTTCCGCTGTACTGCATATTCCAAAGGTGCGCCGCGAACATAAGATCGATTACATAGGTTCAGCCTTGATGGTCTTGGCGGTCTCATCTACTTTGCTAGCTATTTCAATTTTCGGCCCACAAGATGGCTGGATGGCGCCTAAAACAGTGATCGCTCTGACTTCCGGATTTATTCTGACGTTGTTATTTCTACGCTGGGAGTCTCAAGCAGTTGAGCCAATTTTGCCGCTTAGCCTCTTTAAAAATCACACCTTTAATATCACTTCGGTTTTAGGTTTCATTATTGGCGCTGGCATGTTCGGTGCACTGATTATGTTGCCCCTTTATTTGCAAGTTGTTCAAGGTGAAAGTCCTTCATCAGCTGGTTTGAAGTTGATTCCACTGATGTTAGGAATCGTTACAACTTCGATCTTTAGCGGTAAAGCAATTTCAAAAACTGGCAAATATAAGAAATTCCCAATAGCCGGAACCATAATCATGACTTCAGGCTTAGCCCTGATGACAACTCTTGATACCAATACCCCTTATTGGCAAGTAGCAATCTTCGCTGCGATGGTAGGCATGGGCTTAGGTTTAACGATGCAGACCATGGTCATTGCACTTCAAAATTCAATTGATTTCAAAGAACTTGGCGTTGCAACAACATCTAATACCTTTTTTAGATCATTAGGAAGCGTTTTTGGTGCAGCGATTTTTGGCACCATTCTGACAAATCGATTAGGGCATTACTTAGCAAAAGATTTTGCTGACCTTGCCTCTACTAACCCAGCTGCAGTTGCTGGTTTTGATGCCACTAAATTAGAGGGCGTCACCAACAACACTTCAATCTTGGCAGATTTGCCACCTTTGATCCAACAAACTGTTCTGCAATCCTTCGTTAACAGTTTCCATGTGGTTTTCATGGTTGCAGCACCCATAATTGCAATTGGTATCTTCTGTGCCTTCAAGCTACGTGAAGTTCCGCTGCGAACAACTATGCAATTTAAGGAAGCTAAAGAAGAAGCGGCTGGCGAAGCTATTGGTTAAAAGCTTTAAATCAGCACTCTCTGGCTTTTCCCGTGAAGTCCAAGTAGTCATCATCGCCTCATTTTTCGTGGCGTTGGGCTTTGGCATCATCTTTCCGGCTATCCCAGTATTCGTAAGATCTTTCGGAGTAAATAACACCGCAGTTGGCTTAGTAGTTTCGGCTTTTGCATTTGCTCGGTTCTCATCAGGAATGATTTCAGGGCGATTAGTTGATCGCTTCGGCGAACGAAATGTCTATAGCTTCGGCGTACTAATGGTTTCTTTTTTCACGGTTCTAGCTGGATTAGCACAGAACTATCCGCAACTCTTAACATTCCGTGCTGCCGGTGGCCTTGGTTCCTCAATGTTTTCAGTGGCATCGAGTTCGTTAATTTTCCGTGCTACTGATGACGCACACCGTGCCCGAGCATTATCTGCTTTCCAAGGTTCGTTTTTAATTGGTGGAATTTCCGGGCCTGCTATCGGTGGCGCCCTAGCAACTATTTCACTACGCGCACCATTCTTTGCATACGCTTTTATGTTGGCTATTGCCGGCATCATCGGATATATCTACTTAGGTCGAGCTGAAGCAGCCAAGAGTGGTGTAAAAGTTAAGGCCCAAGATCCGATTACCTTTAAGCAAGCTTTTCAAATTCCGGCATATCGGATCGCATTAGCACTTTCATTCATTATTGGTTGGGCATTTTTCGGAATGCGATCTTCGATCTTGCCACTTTTTGTAACCGAAAGTTTGGACTCAACCGCAGCAGTTGTTGGTATTGGTTTTGCAATTGGCGCACTAGTTCAAGGGCTCTTCCTGATTAGATCAGGTAAGGCTTCTGACTTAAAAGGTCGCAAGTATGTCATTCTGCTTGGTGGTTCAATCTTTATGGTGGGCATCATTGGCCTAACATTTTCAATTCACGTTTGGATGTTCTTGGTATCCATGGCCATTCTGGGCGTTGGCGGTGCTTATCTTTCAACGGCGCCAGGTGCTGTTGTTGGTGATGTTATTAAAGGTAAAGGCGGCCGAGTAATCGGTATTTTCCAGATGTCCGGCGATGCTGGCATGATCGTTGGCCCAATTGTCGTTGGTGCGATTTCAGACCTTTATTCTTTCCGCGTTGCATTTGCGGCAACTGCAGTGATTTTCTCGTTGGTTCTCATACTCGGCTCTCGATTGCCTGAGACAAGAAAAATGGCCGGCTCGCATGAGCCGACCATTTCGCTTAACGATAATTAATTAGTCGTCGCCTCGCAAGATTGAGATTAAGCGAAGCACTTCTAGGTAAAGCCAAACGATAGTAACCATTAGGCCAAAACCTGCTCGCCATGATTCTTCTTGTGGCGCACCAGCAGCAATTCCCTTTTGAATTTGATCGAAATCAAGAACTAGGAAGAAGCTGGCAAGACCAACACCAGCAATTGCTAGTAGCGGACCGAAACCAGTTACACCATATAGGCCGCCTGAATTTCCAGTAAATGACATGATCATGCTTACTAGACCAAGAGCTAAGTAACCAATTGCTGCACCCAAAATCACGCGAGTGAATTTTGGAGTTACGCGAATTTTGCCGTTGCTATATGCAAACAACATTCCAGCAAATGCACAAAGTGTGCCGATCACTGCTTGGCTAACGATGCCATCGAATTGCTTATCCATTTCACGACTTAGTACACCAAGGGCTAAACCTTGGAAAGCGGCATATGCCATGATCAAACCTGGGCGAATCTTCTGGCTGAAAGTGTTAACCATCGCTAGGACAAATCCACCAAGGAATCCGACCATTAATGCGCCGCCACCTAGGTTTGCTGTCCATGAGATTGCACCGACAACAACCAAGATGCCGAAAAGAATTGATGTGCGCGCAACGACATCTTCAATAGTCATACGACCTGTTTGAAGCGGTGATGCAGCGGGTGCGTTATAGAGGTTTTCTAAACTCTCTGGTGTGGTAGCCGTGGATGCATTACCCATTGAGGCATAACCACGATTATTAAACGCCCGTCCAAGAACAGGGTTTGAACTACGCATACTTTTGTACTCACTCTCTAGTGCGAAAAGAGCTGGAATCCCCAGCCCTAGTGGCAACAATGTTACGGCACTAGATATTTCAAGCGAACTGAAATTGGCGTTAATGAAAAATGCTCGGGAAACTCTAAGCACCTAAGCGTGAAATTTACGCTTACCTATGGTGCCCCGAGTGGGGGTCGAACCCACACTGGGAGGATTTTAAGTCCTCTGCCTCTGCCATTGGGCTATCGGGGCCATGCGATAAAACTTTTTCGTCAGCGCAAACTAACGAAGAACGTGGGCAAATCTACCCGCTTTTTTGAGGACTGAATCCAACATGGGTTTGGTCAGCTTTCCAGTAAAAGTGTTCTGTTGGCTGGGGTGGAAACTAGCCAGAATCAGGTAGTTCACGCCATTGTGCTCATATTTAACCTCGGCCCCATGGCCAAACTTCGCTTTTTTAACTGGGTGGCCTAATTCGGCTAGAGCTGAAAATAGTGCGACCCAGGCAAAGTTTCCGAGGGCGACAAATGCTCGAGTTGTGGGCAATGAAAGTTCAAGTTCGCGCAAAAACCATGGTGCACATTGATCGCGCTCTTCGGTAGTTGGTTTGTTATCGGGAGGTGCGCAACGAACTGCCATTGAAATTCTAGTATCACGAAGTTCTTGGCCATCATCGCGCGAAGTACTCGTAGCAATTTTCGCAATACCTAAACGATGAAGAGAGCCATAGAGCCAATCACCAGATGGATCACCAGTAAAGATGCGGCCAGTGCGATTAGCGCCATGTGCACCAGGTGCTAATCCAACGATCATTAACTTTGGTTTAGTTGAACCAAAACCTGGAACAGCTTTGCCCCAATACTTTTCAGCTTGGTATGCCTTGCGTTTAGTTACGGCAACTTCTTCGCGCCAGTCAACCAGTCGTGGACATTCGCGACAAGCCATGATTTTCTTATCCAGTAGTGGCAAAGTTTTTATACTTTGTACAGACTTCTTACTTGGCAAGCGACCATGCCATTCCATCGAGAATATCGTTTTCAGATGCCACGAATTCTTTAGCACTAGTTGCTTTTACGATTTCAGAAAGAACTAGTGAGCCAGCCGTAATTACATCAACACGGCCTGGGTGCATATAGCCAAGGGCGGCCCGCTCATCACGAGTCATCGTTAAGAATTTATTACTAACAACATGTACTTGGTCGGCAGAAATATGAGAGAGATGAATTGCGTGGCGATCGTATTCCGGCAAGTTAAGCGCCGCGGCGGCAACAGTTGTTGCTGTTCCAGCTACGCAAACCAAAGTCTTGGCGCTCTTAATATCAACACTGGCATAAGCAATATCTATGGCATTTTGAATATCTCGGCGGGCAATTGCTATTTCATCAGCAGTTGGTGGGTCATTGCGGAAATGGCGCTCAGTCATGCGAACACAGCCAATATTTACGCTGATTGCGTTATCTACCGAGTCAGTGCCGAGCACGAATTCAGTTGAACCGCCACCGATGTCAACCACTAAGAAGGGGCCATCTGCACGGCTAAATTCTCGGGTTGCGCCAGCAAATGAAAGGCGAGCTTCTTCATCGCCTGAAATTACTTCAGGTTCAATTCCTAAGCGCTCTTTCACGCCATCTACAAATACGGCACGGTTCAGCGCATCGCGAGTTGCACTAGTTGCACAAAAACGTAGCTTTTCAACGCCACGGCGAGCGATCTCGCCAGCATATAAATCAACGGCGGCAAAAGTGCGAGAGATTGCATCGGGGTGGAATTGATTAGTTTCATCAACACCTTGACCGAGTCGAACGACTTGCATCTGACGAGTTACTTCGCGGAAATTATTTCCTTCGATATCGGCAATCAATAATCGAATTGAATTAGTACCGCAATCGACTACACCTACGCGCATTAGTTTGCCTTTACATTCTCTGTGATGCTACAAGGCTGATCTTTCCACCACTCGGGCAATTTTGCTAAAGCTTCATCACCTAACGGATTCACTTCGGGGCCAGCGCAAAGAGAGTGAGCAACTAAAGAATGTAAACACTTAACGCGATCTGGCATTCCGCCAGCGCTGATACCTTCGACTTCTGGAACATCCATTTTCAAAACCGCACGCGCAGCTAAATAATCTTCGTGGGCAGCGGCATATGCACCAGCTAATTCGGCATCAGTAGCTAAACGCTCATTCATTTCACCCATCAAGCCAGTTGATTCAAGGGTAGAGATCGCGCCAGTTAATCGTGGGCAAGTGGCATAAAAGTAAGTTGGAAATGGCGTGCCATCGCCAAGGCGGGGAGGAGTTTCAACTACTGCTGGTTTTCCGCATGGACAGCGATAACCAATGGCATGAACATCGCGTGGAGTGCGGCCTAGTTGGGCTTCAATGCAATCTAGATCTTCTTGCGATACGTCGCGTTCGGACATTAATTAGCGCCAGTTTCAGTAATCGATGCAATTAAGCGGTTATACCAAGGCAAGCCAACTGGAATGTTATTTGCGACATCAGTTTTATTCTCTTCAGCCTGAGTTGTTGCATCAGTAACGATGTATTGACGTTCGCCCGGCAAAACAAAGTGCAATCGAGCACGGGCTTGAGACTTTACATATTCTGGGTCGCGCCACAGTTCGAGCTCTTTGCGAGCTTCGGCAACTGCAGCATCGCCTGCTTTGATCTGTGCTTTTACGGCACTGATTTCAGCGCGCTGTGAAAAATAATGTTGTACTGGTGGTGCGATAGTGAGGGCTAAAAAGAATAGAAAGAAGCCCAGCACCAACACGCGACTATTGGTATTGCGTCGACGATTAAAGTTTAAACGACGACGTGCCATGGTTTAAGTTCGCTTATGCCTTAAAACGTGGGAATGCACCACGACCAGCGTATTTAGCACCACTTGCAAGTTCTTCTTCAATGCGTAGCAATTGGTTGTACTTCGCAACGCGTTCAGTACGAGCTGGTGCACCTGTCTTGATCTGACCACAGTTTGTCGCAACTGCGAGATCAGCAATAGTGGTGTCTTCAGTTTCACCTGAACGGTGTGACAACATGCTGCGATAGTTTGCATGTTGCGCCATTGATACCGCATCAAGAGTTTCAGTTAGGGTTCCGATTTGGTTTACCTTAACTAGAAGCGCATTTGCAGTATTAGTTGCAATGCCCTTAGCTAAACGCTCTGGGTTAGTTACAAATAGGTCATCGCCAACAATTTGAATGCGTGAACCAAGCACGCTGGTCATCTCGGCCCAGCCGGCCCAGTCTTCTTCATTTAGTGGATCTTCGATAGAAACAATTGGATATGAGTTAACGAGATCGGTGTAATACGCGATCATTTCACCAGCTGAACGTAAAGAACCTTCGAACTTGTATTGACCGTTCTCGTGGAATTCAGTTGCTGCAACGTCCATCGCAAGTGCGATATCGGTACCTGGCTTGAAGCCGGCCTTGGTAATTGCTTCAAGAATCAAATCAAGAGCGGCACGGTTGCTATCAAGGTTTGGCGCAAAGCCGCCTTCATCACCAACGCTAGTTGCTAAACCGCGTTGCTTAAGCACTGATTTAAGTGCGTGATAAATCTCGGCGCCCCAGCGAAGTGATTCGCGGAAAGTTGGTGCACCAATTGGCGCAACCATGAATTCTTGAATATCAACGTTGGTATCAGCATGTGCGCCACCATTAAGAATGTTCATCATTGGCACAGGTAGTAGGTGCGCATTTGGGCCACCGAGGTAGCGGAATAGTGATAGGTCTGCACTTTCAGCAGATGCTTTAGCAACTGCGAGTGAAACACCAAGAATTGCATTCGCGCCTAAACGTGATTTATTTGCAGTGCCATCAAGTGAAATCATGGCGCTATCAATGATGCGTTGGTCTTGGGCATCAAAACCAATAATGTTTGGCCCGATTTCATCGTTCACAAATGCAACCGCTTTTTCAACACCTTTACCTAAGTAACGAGTGCCACCATCGCGAAGTTCAGAGGCCTCGAATGCACCAGTTGATGCACCGCTCGGGACTGCAGCACGTGCTTGGGTGCCATCTTCTAATTGAATTTCAACTTCAACAGTTGGGTTTCCGCGGGAATCTAGAATTTCACGGGCGCCGAGCGCTTCGATAATTGCCATGATGGCCTCCTATTGCTAATTGTTAACTCTTTAATTAACTAGAGAGATCAGCGCTGAACTCAGGTGAGCAGTCTACCGCGCTTCATTGCTTTGGATCTGCGCCATTAGAGCGCGTGCCCGCTGGCGCAACAGAGAATCGAGATCAATTTCATTGGTGCTGGCCCAGGCCGCGATCGCAAGAATTTGTTCAACTGCCATTTCGGCATCGTTAACCTGCGTCGATGGTAGATCTAGAGAAACTCCATATTTTTCAGCGCGATGTAACAGCTTTGAAATCAAGGGCAATGAGGGCTGCGATAGAGCAACACCATCAATGGCTGAGGTGCGACCCTTTTCAGCAGCTTTTATTTCCTCCCAATTAGAGATTACTTCAGCAACGCCAGATACCTGAACATCAGCAAATACGTGTGGGTGCCGGTTAATCAATTTATCTGCGATGCCGCGGGCAACATCTTCGATCGTAAATGGATTCTGTGGATCATCTTGCGCAATGCGGGCATGGAAATAAACCTGTAGCAGTAGATCGCCTAATTCTTCTTGTAAGCCAGCTCGATCATTGGTTTCAACTGCATCAATGAATTCGTACGACTCTTCGAGCAGATATTTGATCAGAGACTCGTGCGTCTGTTCGGCATCCCAAGGGCAACCACCCGGCGAGCGAAGTTTGTTCATTACCTCCGCAAGGCGCAGAAGTTCTGACATTTAATTGGCTCTAAATTATTTTGCTGGCGTCGCTGCAGGTGAAACTACATCGCTTACAGCGGCAGTAACTTCAGCTGTTTCAGCTTTCCAGACACCGTAACGTGGATTAACTGTGACTTTTTGAGTCTTGCCAGTAGCCACAATCAATTCCTGCATCTTGGTTGGAATATCTGCCTCAGGAACACCAGCTGCAGCAAAGCTCTTTTGAATTTTCTCTGAATTTAATACGGCTTCTAAATAAGTATCAAAATCTATTGATGCAATACCGGCGCCGACAAGTGCTTGTGGCAAGTTAGCAGCGCCACCGACTTGCTGAATGATTACTTCGCGGCGAGTATCAATCTCAGCCTTAGTAACAGTAATTTTTGTTGATGTGGCAGCAGCCTTTAATAGACCAGCAAATAAGTGGAAGCGAAGTTGACTACGGTTTAGTTCTTCGCCAGTTTCTAATTGCATCTGTGTTGTGTCAACGCCAGTGCGCTCAGCCATTACGGTATCAATGCTGGTCTGCACAGTTGCTTGAGTAATCTTGGTGCTTCCGATTGTTGCCGCGGCGCCAACTTGTGAGCAACCAGTTAGGAAAAGTGCGATTGCTGCAACAGAGGCAATTGTGACTGCGGTGAATTTTTTCAAGATTTACTCACTTTCGGGTTAGCCGCTAATTCGGTTACGGCTTCGGATACCCAAGCCAGAGTAGAAGTATCCCCCATAACTGGAGTGCTTTCAGACGGATTCCAGGCTGCGGCCTTGGGCAAGGCGACCAAAACTGTGCTGGCTGCGCTCTTATAAATCGACCCTGGATAAACGCGATTTAGGCGAAGTTGGCGTGATTCTGGAAGAGTCAGTGGCGATAAGCGCAGGAATTTGCCAGAGATAACTACCTCGCGCAGCTGCCGGCCCTTGGCCAACGCTCGCAGTTTGGCCACACCAAGCAGCGCTTGAGCAGTATCTGGCAGCTCGCCAAATCGATCAATCAACTCAGCTGCAATTGCATCTACATCGGCATCACTTTGCACATCAGCTAAGCGGCGATAAAGGTCAAGACGCAAACGTTCACCCGGAACATACTCTTCGGGCAGATGTGCATTAATGGGAATTTCAATTTTGCATTCATGATTAGGTTCTTCAGTTTCAATAAAACCAGTTTTGTAATCTTGAACTGCTTCGCCGACCATACGCATGTAGAGATCAAAGCCGACGTCGGCAATATGGCCTGATTGTTCGCCACCCAATAAATTGCCCGCACCACGAATTTCTAAGTCCTTTAGGGCAACGCGCATTCCCGCACCTAGATCAGTATTGGATGCAATTGTTTTCAAGCGATCAATCGCAATTTCCGAAAGTGGTTGATCGGCTGGGTACAGGAAATAGGCATACGCCCGTTCGCGACCACGACCGACGCGACCGCGCAACTGATGAAGCTGCGACAACCCAAACATATCTGCACGTTCTACAATCAATGTATTTGCATTCGCAATATCCAAACCACTTTCGACAATAGTGGTGCAAACCAGAACATCAAAATCACGATTCCAGAATCCTAGAATTACATCTTCTAACATTGATTCGCTCATCTGCCCATGTGCTACGCGAATGCGTGCTTCGGGCACTAGCTCTTGTAAACGCGATGCAGTGCGATCAATTGATTCGACCCGATTATGAATATAGAAAATCTGACCATCGCGCAAAAGCTCGCGGTGTATCGCGGCCGCAATCTGGGCATCTTCACTTGCGCCGACATAAGTAAGAATCGGATGTCGCTCTTCAGGTGGAGTTGTAATCGTAGACATCTCGCGAATTCCAGTTACGGCCATTTCTAGCGTTCGCGGAATTGGCGTTGCTGACATGGAAAGCACATCGACAGTGGTGCGTAGTTTCTTGAGGGATTCTTTTTGCTCTACGCCAAAGCGCTGCTCTTCATCAACGATAACTAGACCTAAATCCTTGAAAACTACATCGTTTGAGAGGATTCGATGAGTTCCGATTACAACATCGATGGCGCCTTCACCTAAACCCTGGGTTATCTCTTTACTCTCCTTGGCGGAATTAAAACGAGACATGCCAGCCACCTTGATCGGAAAACCAGAATAACGTTCGGTAAAAGTCTTGTAGTGCTGCTGCACTAATAATGTGGTTGGTACTAAAACGGCTACTTGCTTGCCATCTTGCACAGCTTTGAATGCAGCACGAATTGCAATCTCAGTTTTGCCGTAGCCCACATCGCCACAAATAATTCGATCCATCGGAAACGGGCGTTCCATATCGCGCTTAACTTCATCGATCGTGGCCAATTGGTCAATAGTTTCGATATAGGAAAAGGCATCTTCGAGTTCGCGTTGCCATGGCGTATCTGGTGAAAATGCAAAACCTGGTGCACTGGTTCGTGCGGCATAGAGTCGAATTAACTCACCAGCAATTTGGCGCACTGCTTTACGGGCGCGACCCTTTGCTTTCTGCCACTCACCGCTGCCAATGCGGTGAACAGTTGGTGATTCGCCACCAATGTACTTACTAACTTGTTCTAATGAATCTGTTGGCACAAATATGCGATCGCCGGGTTGACCGCGTTTTGCTGAGGCGTATTCGATAATCAGATACTCGCGAACAACGCCAGCAGTTTCGCGTTGGATCATTTCAACATAACGCCCGATGCCATGTTGTTCATGAACTACAAAGTCGCCGGCTTTTAACTCAAGTGGATCAACGCTCTGTTTCCGCTTTGAGGGCAAACGATCAGAATCTTTAACGCGCGATTTACTGCCAGTTAAATCGTGTTCGGTAATAAAAAGTATTTGCGCACTTGGGTAAGAAAAACCATAAGTAATCGGAGTAGTCGTTATATGAATCAGACCAGCTGTTGGTTTGGCATGTAGCTGATCGACCACATAAACCGGTAGGTCGGCACCACGGAAAATTCCGGCATAGCGTTCAACCATGCCGTGGCCATTGGCCGTGAAAATTACCTTGAAGTTATTTAAAACCGCCTCCCCCAGCACGGCCAAAAGTTGATCCAGGTCGCCTCGCAACGGATCAATTGCAGAGATCGCCATAAAGTCAGTATTTTCACTTAAGTCAGAGCCAAAAGAATTGAGCGAACGGCGATTAAGCCCCAAAGAAATTATCTTTTCGGCGAGCTCATCCCAGGCTAAGTAAGTACTCACGCCAGTGTGTACTGGAGCAACTGCGCCAACTGCTGCGTTAGACCAAGAGGCGGCTAAAAATTCTTCATTGGTCGAAAGTAGATCTGCCGCCCGAGAACGAATTCGCTCTTCATCTAGGAAAACTATTTCGGTGTTAGCAGGCATTCGATCAAGCAAGGTTTCTTGCGCTTCGATTAATAACGGTATGAGTGATTCCATGCCTTCGGTAGCAATGCCCGCAGCCATTCGATCAAGCATTTCAGCTGCTGCTGGAAATTTGGAAATTAGATCATTTGCTTTAACTTGAATGTCTGCAGTTAGCAAAAGCTCACGACAAGGAAAAATCTCAAGTTTTCCAATAACTGGTTCGGAGGTTCGCTGACCGGATACTTCAAAATAATTTAGCTCTTCAATCTCATCACCAAAGAAGTCGATACGTACTGGGTGTTTTGTTAGCGGTAGGAATAAATCGATGATTCCGCCGCGCACCGCAAACTCGCCACGCTTTTCAACTAGATCAGTTCGCACATAAGCCAGATCAGTTAAATGTTTAATTAAATCGCTCAGGGAAATTTCTAGTCCTTGTTCGATGTATTGAAGCGGTTGCTTTGCTAAATCAGCAATGATGCGATGGATAACGCCGCGCACCGGGGTGATTACAATTGGATTCAGGTTTGACTCAGCATGAGCTAATTGGTTTAGAGTTTGAATTCGGCGCGCAACAGTGTCACTACGTGGGCTTAATCGTTCATGCGGCAACGTTTCCCAGGCTGGAAATTCAAGAACACGATCATGCAAATCGCGCAGTTCGCTGGCGATATCTTCAGCGCCACGACTAGAGCCACTAATGACTAGAACTGGCCTAGATTGGGCGATTTGTGCGATCAAAAACGGAAAACTCGGCGGCGGTGTGACCAAATTATGAGATCGATGCAGATTATTTTCACTCGTTGCATCGATAAATTCCGGGAAGTCGGCAAGTGAATTTAATAAGCCACGCATGACAACCTCCCACCCTCTTGGCTGCTACAAAATGCCGTTAAGCCCCAACTCCCAAAGGTGGGAGGGGGCGAATTACGCCAATTCTATCTTGCCCAATGAGGGTGAAAGTACGCCTGCGGTAATCGCGATTGCTAAAGACCTGAGATGATTAAGCCCATGTCAGGCAATTTTCAGGCCGATGACGCAGAGTTGCGTAATGACGTTCGCCAGTTAGGTGAACTCTTAGGCCAAACCCTTGTACGCCAAGAAGGCGTCGAACTGCTCAATTTAGTTGAGGCAGTGCGTAAGGCTGTGCGCGAAGGCGATAGTGGCGAAATACTCTCTGATTTATCGGTAGAAGATTCAGTGCAGTTGGTACGCGCATTTAGTACTTACTTTCATTTAGCAAATGTTGCTGAACAAGTTCACCGTGCACATATATTGGCTGATGCACGTGCCGAAGGTGGTTCATGGTTAACCCGAGCAACTGATCGCATCTTGGCTGCGAAAAACGCTCAGACACCAGGTCATGAATTTTCTGATGCTGACTTAGCGCTCTGGGTTTCTGAGTTAATGGTGCGTCCAGTATTTACTGCGCATCCAACTGAAGCAGCGCGACGTTCTATTTTGAATAAGTTAGGAAGAGTTGCCACTTTGCTTGATCAGAAAAAGTCACCAGCACAAGCAGCTAAATTGGCTGAACTAATTGATTTGCTTTGGCAGACAGATGAACTACGTCTCGATCGCCCCGAACCCCTTGATGAAGCAATTAACGCGCTCTACTACTTGGATGATCTATTTAAATTGACAGTTCCCCAAGTACTAAACGATTTCGCAAAACAAATGAAACGTTTAGGTATCGACGTTCCAGTAACAGCTCGCCCACTCTCTTTTGGAAACTGGATCGGTGGCGACCGCGACGGAAACCCAAATATCACTGGCGATGTAACCCGCGATGTAATGGTCATGCAGGCCAGTCACGCAATAAGAGTGACCATCGCAGCAATGGATGAACTACGTCAGCTGCTATCAGTATCGACTCGAATTGTTGGCGCAACTCCTGAACTAACCGCTTCAATTGAAAAAGATTTAGCACATATCCCAGAATTCGAAGAAAGATTCTTGCGACTAAATGTCGAAGAGCCTTATCGATTGAAAGCCACCGCAATTGTGCATCGCTTGGCTTTTACGCGCATGCGTCATGCTGCCAACGGTCCACATGTGCCGCATCGTGATTACCGCGATACTGATGAACTTTTAGCTGATTTAACCCTGATGCGCGACTCTCTTTTTGCTCATCGTGGTGAGTTGATTGCGACTGGCTTACTAGAGCGCACAATTCGCACAGTCAGCACTTTTGGTTTAACCCACGCAACGATGGATATCCGCGAACACTCTGATGCGCACCATCATGTTCTTTCACAACTAAATATTGCTAATGACTATCTCGAGCTAAGCCACGAAGAAAAGTTTAAAGTTTTGACGGCTGAATTAGCTAAAACTAAAAAAGTTGATTTGAGCAAACTTGATGCAGATGCCACGAAAACTATGGATACATTTACCGCGATTGGTGAAATAATCGATCGTTTTGGCCCAACTGCCATCGAAACCTACATAATCTCGATGACTAAAGGTGCAGACGATTTGTTGGCTGCCGTTGTACTTGGAAAGCACGCTGGATTAGTTGACCTTGAGCAGAACATCGCTCAAATTGGCTTTGCCCCACTTCTTGAAACTGTTGCTGAACTGCGAACTGCCGGTGAGATCTTAGAAAAACTTCTTAGCAATCCTACTTATCGCAAACTCTTGGCTTTACGTGGCGATATTCAAGAAGTCATGTTGGGTTACTCAGACTCCAATAAAGATGCGGGTATCGCAACTAGTCAATGGGAAATTCACCGCGCTCAGCGCAGCTTGCGCGATGTCGCAATTAAATACGGAGTTCGCTTACGTTTATTCCATGGTCGCGGTGGTTCAGTTGGCCGCGGTGGTGGGCCCACATATGAAGCGCTAATTGCACTGCCATGGGGATCAATTGATGGTGAAATAAAAATGACTGAACAAGGTGAAGTAATTAGCGACAAATTCGCGCTGCCTTCACTTGCTCGCGAAAATGTTGAATTAACTTTGGCTGCTGCCTTAGAGGCAACTGTTCTTAAGCGAGGACCTCGTCAAGATCCGAAAGATCTTGAGCGCTGGAATGCCTGCATGCAATCAATTAGTGATAATTCATTTGCCAAATATCGCGCACTTGTCGATCACCCTGATTTGCCGGCGTATTTTTATGCTTCAACTCCAGTTGAACAATTAGGAAATCTCTTCTTAGGTTCCAGGCCATCGCGCCGCCCTGATGCCTCAAGTGGTTTAGGCAGTTTGCGGGCAATTCCTTGGGTATTTGGTTGGACACAATCTCGTCAGATTGTGCCTGGTTGGTATGGCGTTGGAACTGGCTTGAAAGCTGCGCGCGAAGCCGGCCATGGTGATATCGCAGCACTCATGCTAAAAGAGTGGCACTTCTTTCATACTTTTATTAGCAATGTTGAAATGACGCTAGCGAAAACAGACTTAGTGATGGCGCGTCGCTATGTTGAAAAATTGGTTCCGGGTGAATTACAACATTTCTTAGTAGATATTGAAGCTGAGTTCGCGCTGACAGTTACTGAAATTAACTTGCTTACTAAGAAGAAATCCCTACTTGAAGATCAACCGATTCTTGCGCGCACTTTGCAAGTTCGGGAAGCCTATCTTTCGCCATTGAATTTACTTCAAATTAACTTGTTAAGCCGAGTTCGTACTGAAGGCGCTGATGCCGATCCACTTTTGATTCGAGCGTTACTACTAACAATTAATGGTGTTGCTGCCGGCTTGCGAAATACGGGCTGAAAATCAGCTATTAAAAGCTGACTGAGTACGCTCTAGACCTTGCGTAATTAGTGATTCCACGCAATCAGCGCCGCGCAAAATAAAGTCCGGCAATTCTTTCTTTTCAGCCGAGGCAAACTGCTTCAAAACAAAATCGCCTGGGTCTTGTTGGCCAGGTGGGCGACCAATACCTAAGCGAACACGTAAATACTCGGCACTTCCGAACGATGAAGTAAGTGATTTCAAACCATTGTGGCCATTATCGCCACCAGCTAACTTGCTACGAATTGCGGCAAATGGAATATCTAGCTCATCATGCAAAATAATTATGTTCGCTAGCTCTACTTTATAAAAATTTGCCAGGGCTTTAACTGGGCCGCCAGATTCATTCATGTAACTCTTTGATTTAGCCACAATTACTGAGGCTGCAGCAATGCCAACACCTAATTTAAATTCAGCGATATCACAACGAGATTTGTGTGAACTCCATTTAGCAGAGTTAGATTTTGCTAATTGATCAACTACTAATTGGCCGATGTTATGGCGAGTTGCTTCGTATTCGGGGCCAGGATTGCCCAACCCAACTACTAACCACAGCATGTTAAATCCATGTCCCTAGATTAGTAGTTGAATTGGGATCAACCGATTAAGACTCTTTCTTCTCTTCGGCAGCAGGTGCAGCGGCGGCTGGTGCAGCTTCAGCAGCAGGTTCAACCGCAGTTGAACGCTCTGACAGGTGCACAACAACCATCTTTGGATCCGATACCAGAGTAACTCCGGCAGGTAACTTAACGCTTTCGGCATACATAGATGTGCCGGCAGCCATTCCAGTTAGATCTAATTCGAAGAAGCTAGGAATTGCAGTTGCTTCGGTTTCAACTTCGATTGAGTGGTGAACGTGCTCAAGAATTCCGTCGCGATCGTGTTCGCCAGAAGTGTGAACTGGAACAGCAACCACAACGCGCTCGCCGCGGCGAACCAAAACTAAGTCAACGTGCTCGAGGTTACCCTTTAGTGCGTTGCGAACAACTGCCTTAGGCAAAGTCAGAACTGTTGTGCCATCAATAACGATATCTAGTAGAACGTTTGATGTTTTAAGGGCAACGCCAAGTTCGCGTGCTGGAAGTGTTACGTGCGCAGGTGTTTCACCGTGTCCGTAAATAACTGCAGGAACTAAACCATCGCGGCGATTACGACGTGATGCACCTTTACCAAATTCAGTACGGCGAACGCCATTGATTGAAATCTCAGCCATTTTTCTTTGCTCCTGTCAGGTTTACTTTCGGTTACTTCACAAAAGTTCCAGCAGGATTAAAACCTACGCCGTCGATTACGGAAGAAATTCTTACCCTCGCCGGAACGAGCCAAAGGTTAGCGAATGGGTGCGGTTAAGCGCAAATCGCGCTTAAGAATGGCCATCAAAGAGGCTGGTGACTGAGCCATCTTCGAATACTTCGCGAATTGCCCTAGCTAGAAGTGGCGCGATCGAAAGAACGGTTAAGCCATCGAATTTTTGATCTTCTGAAATTGGCAAGGTATTGGTAATTACAACCTCTGACGCACGTGAACCTTTTAGGCGCTCAATCGCTGGGCCAGAGAAAACTGCATGCGTGGCCGCGATAATTACATCTTTTGCACCTGCATCAAATAGCGCATCGACAGCTTTAGTTATGGTGCCAGCAGTATCGATCATGTCATCGATAACTACGCAAGTTTGACCTTGCACATCACCAACTACGCGGCCGGTAGTTGATTCATTTGGAATACGTGGATCGCGAGTTTTGTGAATAAATGCAATTGGGCAGCCACCAAGTAGATCTGACCAGCGTTCAGCAACTCGAACGCGACCAGAGTCTGGAGAAACGATGGTTAACTTGCTGCGATCAACTTTGCTACCAACATAGTTAGCCAACATTGGCAATGCGAATAAATGATCAACTGGGCCATCGAAGAAACCTTGAATTTGTGAAGTATGTAAATCAACGCACATCAAACGGTCAGCGCCAGCGGTTTTAAATAGATCGGCCATCAATCGCGCAGTGATTGGCTCGCGACCACGGCTCTTCTTATCTTGACGGGCATAACCGTAGAAAGGTGCGACAACAGTGATGCGCTTTGCAGATGCGCGCTTCAAAGCATCAACCATGATTAGTTGTTCCATGATCTGCTTATTAACTGGGGTGGTGTGGCTTTGAATTACGAAAGCATCGCAACCACGAACGGATTCTTCGAAGCGAACAAAAATTTCACCATTCGCAAAGTCATACGCAGATGTTGGTGTTAGTGGAATTCCAAGCTCGGCAGCAACTTCATCAGCTAATTCAGGGAAACCGCGGCCGGCAAAAAGTCGTAAACGCTTTTCAGAAGATAACCGGATCTCGCTCATTTACTAACCTTTCGATTCTTTAGCTTCGGCTGCTTGTGCTGACTTGGAACCAGCGCGCTTGCGCATGACCCAACCTAATACATTGCGCTGCTTAGATCGGCCAACGCCGATCGCACCGGGTGGAACATCTTCAGTAATAACCGAACCGGCGGCGGTATAAGCCCCGTCACCAATATTTACTGGAGCAACCAACATGGTGTCGCTACCGATACGAACATGATCGCCAACAATTGTTGGATGCTTTTCAACTCCGTCGTAATTAACAAAAATTGTGGCAGCACCGATGTTTGTGCCAACGCCGATGGTGGCATCGCCAACGTAGGAAAGATGCGGAACTTTTGAGCCTGCGCCGACTTGGGAATTCTTAATTTCTACGAATGCCCCAGCCTTACTGCTCTCTTTAAGCACGGTGCCGGCACGTAAATAAGTAAATGGGCCAACGTTTGCATCAGCGCCGATTGAAGAATCGGTGCAATTTGATTCGACTACCGATGCCCCTTGCCCTACTTGGCAATTAGTTAGCGTCGTGCGTGGGCCAATTACAGCGCAGCGTTCAATTGTTGTTTTGCCCAAGATAGCCGAGCTAGGAAAAACAGTTACATCGTTAGCTATTTCAGCCTGAACATCGATCCAGGTGGTAGTTGGGTCAACAATCGTTACGCCGTTGCGCATATGTACTTCATTAATGCGATCGCGCAACATCGCAGCGCTCTCGGCTAATTGGTAACGATCGTTAACGCCTAGGGTTTCAATGAAATCCTCAATTAAGACTGCGCCGATAGTGCCGCCCTCATTACGTAAAATTTCGATTACATCAGTTAAGTAGAGTTCGCCTTGAGCATTTGCTGAAGTTAATTTTGTAATCGCGCCGGCAAGTTTGGCGCCGTCAAATGCATATACGCCAGAGTTGATTTCAAAGATCATCTTCTGATCTTCATCAGCATCTTTTTCTTCAACGATTCGCAGCAAGGTGCCATCGTCGGCACGAATAATGCGGCCGTAACCAGTTGGGTCTGGGTGTTCGGCAGTTAGCACTGAGGCTGTTGCACCCGATGCTTTATGGCCAGCAACTAATTCTTTAAGAGATGCGCCAGTTAACATCGGAGTATCGCCCGCCAAAATAATTACCGTG
>Ga0214919_10005309_pt1 | contig 18361 bp, 19 predicted proteins | sample LL1503_MetaG_FD_177994 | JGI IMG/M metagenome (GOLD analysis project Ga0214919, IMG submission 177994) | Freshwater microbial communities from Lake Lanier, Atlanta, Georgia, United States - LL-1503 | ecosystem: Environmental > Aquatic > Freshwater > Lake | place: USA: Georgia | collected...
CGACGGCTATCGATTGGTTCGGTGCAGCAACGTTAGTCACCGCATCGGTTCGGGCTTTGCGCGGGGGTGCCGATGATGATTCGCTTTTAGTGATCAAACATCTCAACGGTGTGATCTCATATTTATCTGCAAGTGCGGTGGTAGGTGCACCTGGACCACGAATTCGAATTCTGGGGACTCAAGGCGCACTGGTGATTAATGATTTAGATCCGCAAGAGGATTTACTTCGAAATGGAATGTATCCCAAGGGTGGTACATGGAACGTTCCAACTGCGTCAAGGGCATTTATTCATCGAGGTAATGATGTAGAAGAGATAGCTGGCGAAAATGGAAATTACGCGCTCTTCTATAGCGCGGTGGCAGGTGCGATCACCGGTAATAATCCATGGCCAATCGATAATAAAGATGCTCTCTTAGTTGCAGATATTATCGATCAAGCGCGTCACATGAATGAGCATGTCTAAGCGATTTGACGTTGTAGTAGTAGGCGCAGGCTTAGCTGGATTGAGTGCGGCGCTGCACCTACAGCGCAAGGGCGCAGAGGTAGCAGTACTAGAGGCCAGTGATCGAGCGGGTGGGCGTGTAGCAACGGATTCAATACATGGTTTTCTCTGTGACCGCGGATTTCAACTTATCAACTCACGCTATCCATCCCTTGTCGAGCTCGATGTCATCGATGAGATTGATTTCATCCCCGCCCCACGTGTCATTGAAGTTGCATTGGCAGATTCTCGTCATCCAATTGGTGATCCGCGAAAAGCCCCCCTTGCCGCGCTAGATAGAGCAACGGGGACGATGCCAGAGAAATTAGCGTTGCTGCGCATTCTCTTATCACGACCTAAGGCTGAGGAATCCATCGGCCAGGTGCTGGCTCCATTAGGTGCAACATATGAGCGGTTGTTGCGACCCTTTCTCACCGGTGTATTTCTAGCCGAGCCAGATACTGTCGATGCCCGTTATGGGCTATCTATCATCCGCTCATTTGTTAACGGCTCACCAGGCCTGCCACGTCTTGGTGTTGGAGAGCTTGCCTTTGCTCTTGCAAAGAGATTGCCAGGGATACATTTAAATACGCGAGTGGAGCGGATCAGTAATGTAACTCTTGAGAGCACATCTGGAGAGTTCACAGCTGGCGCAATTATTGTTGCAACCGATGCCAGCACTGCGGCGCAGTTATTAGATCTAGGTGATGTAAGTCCCATGGCCGGATGTATTACTTGGTATCACTCATCTCAGAACAACCCATCGGGTACAGGGCGTTTAATCGTGGATGGGCAACGGCGGGGACCGGTGATTAATAGTGTTGTTGTCTCAGATATCTCATCATCGTATGCCCCAAAGGGTGAGCATTTGATCTCATCGACTACTGGATTATATATTAATGAGTCTGAAGTCAGGCGCCATCTAGCGCTTTTATGGCAGACCGATACACGCGATTGGCCCTTGATTGCTAAGTATGAAATCCCATCGGCATTACCATTGCACTACATCGGTAAATCACTCTCTGCGCCATTCAAGATACGTGAGAGAGTTTTCGTTGCAGGAGATTACCTTGCAGTGCCATCACAACAAGGCGCTCTATTTTCTGGAAAGTTAGCGGCCGAGCTAGCCCTCCACTAAAACCTTAAGAGCATCAGAGAGATGCGGGTAGTCCCACGTAAATCCAGCATCGAGAAGTGCCTGCGGGATAATTCGTTTAGAGCCCAAGACCTCACCTGAGAAGCCACCGAGTACAGCCCTTAATGCAAAGGCTGGTGCAGGAAATACTGCAGGTTTATGAAGTGCGCGGGCTAAGGCCGATGTGAACTCTTGATTTGTCACTGGATTGGGTGCACTCAAATTAATTGGACCGGAAATATCCTCAACAAGTGCGAAATCAATTGCTCTAACAACATCATGCAGAGTTATCCACGACCACCACTGCTTGCCGCTACCGAGCTTGCCACCAAAACCTAATCGGAATAATGGAAGCATCTTGCCAAGTGCACCGCCCGTTGGATCTAATACCAAACCTGTTCTCAGCTTTACGGTGCGGACCCCACCTGCTAAATCGGCAGCAGCCTCCCATTCGCGGCAGACTGCAGCTAGAAAACCATCCCCCACTCGATCTGATTCGATGACTGCGCGGTTACCGCTCTCGCCATACCAACCAACAGCACTGGCCGAGATAAAGACATCGGGTTTAACTTCGGCGACTGCCTTTGCGATTGTGGTTGTTCCCATTAAGCGCGAGTTTAAAATCTCTGCCTTGAACTTCTTACTCCAGCGCTTATCGTCAACTGGTGCACCAGCTAAGTGAATAATCGCATCGACACCTTCGAGAGCCTTTAAATCCACATAACCCGTCTGGGGATCCCACGTAACTTCATCGACTGCCACGGGTGCACGACGAACAAGGCGCTGGACAGTATGGCCCTCAGATTTTAAGTGACCAACTAGGGCCGTACCAATTAATCCCGATGATCCGGTAATAGCAATGCGCTCTGGAACTCGCATTAGTTTTAGAGACCTAAATCAGATTCGAATGCTCCACCTTCAAGACGCTCTTTGAGGGTTACTAAGAAACGTGCTGCATCTGCGCCATCTACAACTCGGTGATCGTATGAGAGGGCGAGATAGACCATAGATCGAATCGCAATGCTCTCTCCACCATCGTCACCGCGCACAACCATTGGGCGCTTAACGACTGCGCCAAGGCCAAGGATTGCAACCTGCGGCTGATTAATGATCGGAGTATCAAAGAGAGCGCCTCGGCTACCGGTATTTGTCAGAGTAAATGTTCCACCGCCCAGCTCGTCGGGAGTTACTTTGTTATCGCGCGTACGTGCAGCAAGGTCGGCGATCTTTCGTGCGATGCCTCCCATATTTAAATCACCTGCATTTGCAATTACTGGGACCAATAAACCGCGCTCGGTATCAACTGCAATTCCTAAGTGCTCGGTACCGTGATAGGTAATTTGATCACCTTCAACCGATGCGTTAAGTACGGGGTGCTGCTTTAATGCCTCACAGATTGAAACGGCAAAGAATGGAAGGAACGATAGTTTGACGCCCTCGCGTGCCTCAAATGTTGACTTAGCGCGATCGCGTAGTCGTGCAATCTTTGTAACATCAACTTCGACGACAGTTGTTAACTGGGCGCTGACTTGTAGAGATTCAAGCATGCGCGCTGCAATAACTTTACGAAGTCTGGTCAAAGTTACTGTTGTGCCACGTAGAGGCGAAACTGAAACGGAAGGCGCTGCCGATGGAACATGAGCTACTGCCGGCATGCTCGTTACTGGCGCAACTGGAGCAGATAAGGCTTCGACATCTTCGCGACGAATGCGTCCGCCAACCCCTGTGCCCTTAACGTTTGCAAGGTTGATGCCTAAATCATTTGCGAGTTTTCGAACCAGGGGAGTCACGTAGGCATCACTTGGCTGAGTAATCGGGGCCGCTGGTGCAACTGCCACGGGTGCTGCAACAACGGGTGCTGCAACAACGGGTGCTGCAACAACGGGTGCTGCAACAACGGGTGCTGCAACAACGGGTGCTGCAACAACGGGTGCTGCAACAACGGGTGCGGCCTCTGTGCTCTCTCCGATTACTGCTAAGCGAGCACCGACTGCAACGGTCGAATCGATAGGAACATCGATTGAAAGCAGAATGCCTGCAACCGGTGATGGAATCTCGGTATCTACTTTGTCAGTAGATACTTCTAGCAACGCTTCATCGACAGCGACAGTGTCCCCAACATTTTTTAACCATCGCGTAACAGTTCCTTCAGTAACACTCTCACCGAGTGCTGGCATGGTTAGTGAAAATGACATATCTATATTCTCCTTGATTATCCGTGTGCGTGGAGCGGTTTGCCTGCAAGTGCCATGTGTGCCTCACCCATCGCCTCTGAAAGGGTGGGGTGGGCGTGAATCAAGGATGCTACGTCGACTGCACGTGCCTCCCAGTTAAAGATTAGTTCGGCCTCGGCCAATAGTTCGCCAACACGGGCACCGACCATATGTACACCGAGAATTGGACCATCTTTTTCGGCGATTAATTTAATAGAGCCGGCAGTTCCAAGAATCTGCGCCTTACCATTTCCAGCTAAGTCATAACTGAGCTCGATTACATCGTGTCCACGCCTCTTTGCTTCGGCAGTTGTTAAGCCAACCGATGCAACTTCAGGATCAGAGTATGTAACACGGGGGATTCCATCATAGTTAATTGGACGTGGATTTAATCCTGCAATCTCTTCAGCGACCAACATACCTTCGGCAAAGCCTACGTGGGCTAACTGTTGAGTTGGGATGAGATCGCCAACGGCCCAGATCCCAGGCACGTTGGTGCGGCACTTGTCATCAACTAAAACGTAGCCACGATCCATAGTGATGCCAGCCTCTTCATAGCCCAAGTTGGCTGAAACTGGGCCACGACCGACTGAGACCAGGAGAATTTCGGCGGTGAAGCTCTTTCCATTTTCAAGGGTAACTTCAACACCTTTTTTGCTGGTGGTAGCAGATTTGAAAAATGTTCCAAGCTCGAAGTTGATTCCACGTTTCTTAAATGCACGCTCTAACTGCTTGCTCGATGACTCATCCTCAAGGGCGATTAAATGTGGCAGACCTTCAATGATTGTTACTTCAGCGCCAAATGATTTCCACACAGATGCAAACTCGCAACCGATGACCCCGCCACCTAAGACGATAACGCTCTTTGGAACATAATCCATCTTTGTTCCATGGTCGGATGTAATGATCTGCTTTCCATCGATATCTAAACCTGGCAAACTCTTGGCATAGGATCCAGTTGCAAGAACAATATTTTTTCCGGTGTAAATCTGACCGTTAACTTCTACCGAGTTTTTTGAGACTAACTTTCCATGTCCCTCAACGTATGTAATCGCACGTGACTTAATTAAACCCTGCAAGCCTTTATAAAGACGGGATACAATGCCATCTTTGTAGCTATTGACTCCAGCCATGTCGATTCCATCGAAGCTTGATTTAACTCCAAACTTTGCACCTTCACGAGCACCATCGGCAATCTCGGCCGAGTGCAGCAGCGCCTTTGTTGGAATGCAGCCTCTGTGCAAACATGTGCCGCCGACCTTGTCGGCCTCGATGAGAACAACGCTCTTTCCTAACTGAGCACTTCGCAGGGCGCAGGCATATCCGCCGCTACCCCCACCGATGATGACTAAATCAAATTCTGGCACGTGTACTGCTCCGTTCGTGGGATAACTGCAGGACTCTATCTTGCCGTACGGGGGGTGAAACTGCCCAATGCTTAGTTACTTGACCCTTCAGCCAAGGTCACGAGTGCGCGAAGTGCGATACCGGTGCCACCGACAGGGGTATATCCATGCGCCTTGGCGGTGTTAAAGGCTGGTCCTGCGATATCTAAATGTAGCCACGGCAGATCTGGATGAACAAACTCTTTTAAGAATAGGCCGGCGACCAACATACCGCCACTTCGATCTCCGATATTGGCCATATCTGCAACTGGTGAGTCAAGAGATGCACGTAGTTCTAAAGGTAATGGCATCGGCCAGAACTGTTCGCCACTTGTTGAGGCTGCAGCCAAGAACTCCGATGAGAACTCTTCGTTATTTGTCATGACTGCACTCGTGCGCGTGCCAAGGGCGACAACTTGAGCCCCGGTCAACGTTGCTACATCGATGATTCCATCGAGTCTATTTTTGCTAGTTTGTGCCTTTACTAAGCCATCGGCTAAGACTAAACGCCCCTCTGCATCGGGATTTAAAACTTCAATAGTTTTTCCGCCGAAAATCGTAATGATGTCACTTGGACGAGTGGCTTTATCGCTCGGCATATTCTCAGCAAGAGGTGCCCACGTTTCAATTGCAACAGGGAGCTTGAGCGCTGCAATAGCTAGCGTTGCCGCACATACTGCAGCAGCGCCGCTCATATCTGATTTCATCGCTTCCATGCCAAGGGCCGGCTTGAGAGCTAAACCACCTGTGTCGAAGGTGATTCCTTTACCAACAAATGCGTAACGCTTTTTTATAACACCCTTAGGTGTGTAGGAGATATGGAGTAGACGTGGGGGATTAGCCGAACCTTGACCAACCGCATAAATTCCACCAAAGCCCTGAGATTTAAGTTGCTTCTCATCCAAGATGCTTATCTTTAAACCAGCTTTTAATCCGCCGGCAGCCTTAAATGCAAGTGTCAACTTTTTAGTAAAAGAGTCAGGCGTTAAATGTGAAGGTGGGGTATTGATTAAATCGCGTACTAAAAAAGTGTAATCGGCAATAATCTTTGCGCGCGCAATGGCGGCCTTTGCTTCTGGCTTGGAGGCAGATTTACTGAAGATGGTAATACTCTTCAACGCCGCTTTGTGCTCAGCCTTCGATGATCCCCTGAACTCATTAAATACATATGCCCCAAGGGCTGCTCCTTCGGCAACAGCGGCGATGGATTCCGTACTGGTGGAAGAGAGGGAAAATGTTGCAGCACCTGTACCGGCCAGAGCGCGTGATGCCGCACCAGCTGCTCGGCGCAATGACTCGTGTGAGTAGGAGTTAGATTTTTTGCCAAGTCCGGTAAAGACCATCATGCTAACTGCGCTACCCGGAGTTTTAATGACCTCATCTGCAGCGCCCGTGGCACCCATTTCAATAAGTGATGCCAGAATTGCTTTTGTATCGATGGCTAAGTCACCGGATTCAATTGCAATGCCGCCCTTGGCGTTTGTAGATGCCAAGCCTAAAACTAGAACTTCATCTTTAAGGAGGCCATCGGAGATTTTTAATGTGGTCATATGCCTTAGCGTAATAGATGTATTGGTAGGTTTGTACAATGAAGATCTCCCCGCTTAACGACAAGCATGTAGCCCGTACTGCAAAGATGGCTGATTTTGGCGGATGGATGATGCCTATTGAATATCCTGGCGGTGGAGTCATAGCCGAGCACACGGCCGTGCGTGAGCGAGTCGGAATCTTCGATGTATCCCACTTAGGCAAGGCATCAGTGATCGGGGTTGGAGCTCTTGATTTTCTCAACACGATGTTCACAAATGACCTCAATCGAGTCCAGGACGGGTCGGCTCAGTACACATTGCTGTGCAACCCCGAAGGAGGAGTCATCGATGATCTGATTGCCTATCGAAACTCCCCAGATGATATTTTTTTAGTCCCTAACGCTTCCAATACTACCGACGTGGTTTCAACTCTTGAATCAATGGCACCAGCAGGAATAACAGTTACCAATCTTCATAATGAGTTTGCAGTTATAGCAGTGCAAGGTCCGCTCGCACCCCAAGTAATGCAATCTCTGGGAGTCAATACTGATATTGATTACATGACATTTTCCCATGTCGTTATCGGTGGAGCTAAGGTAATTCTCTGCCGTACTGGCTATACAGGAGAACTTGGATATGAGCTTCTTCCAAAGGTCAGCGATGCCTCCCGTGTATGGGATTCACTCGTTGCCGCGATCGAACCTCTTGGCGGTCTAGTCTGTGGCTTAGGTGCCCGCGATACATTGCGTACTGAGATGGGCTATCCATTACATGGACATGAACTTTCATTAGACATCACCCCAGTGCAGGCAAGTGCAACATGGGCCATTGGCTGGGATAAAGAGAGCTTTATCGGTAGCGAGTTTCTACGCAAGGAGAAGGCCAATCAACCTTTGCGGCGAAGTGTTGGAGTTAAATCCTTAGATCGTGGAATCCCGCGTGGACAGATGCAGGTCAAGAATTCAGCGGGAGATCTTCTTGGTGAGGTTACGAGTGGAACTTTTTCTCCAACACTCAAAGTTGGAATCGGTATCGCACTTCTATCATCGAGTGTGAAAATAGGTGATCAGTTAGTAATAGATGTTCGTGGCCGAGACTCTTTAGTTGAGGTAGTTAAACTCCCTTTTGTTGCCTCTCACGTTCGATAAATTCAATGGGAGTAAGGAAGGCTGCCCGTACATACGTGCGTCGCAGAGCTGTTAGTACAGGCTGTCCTGCGATGAGTATGAGGCCCGAAGTAAATACTGCCCTGGGTAGATCCCAGGCCGTGGCCGTTAGAAAATGAAAAGTAAAGAAGCGATAAAGATTCTCACCAATTGGGGCACCGGCAAGGAAAGATAGTTGTGTATTGGCGCCAAGTGCCCAAGGCCAGAACTGAAGATCCATCAAAATCCCAAATAGTTCACTTGCAAAAACTGCAAAGAGCATGAGTATCGCAATCTCTTTTCTACCGCGCACTCTCTCTCGACCTGGTAGCAGTCCTGCGAGAAGGCCGATCCATGCGGCGGCAAATATTTGATAGCCCAGCCATGGGCCAAGACCACCGGTAAGGAGTGCTGAAATAAAAATTGATGTGATGCCAAGAAGAAAACCGAAGGAGGGGCCAAATACTCGTGCACTTAATATTATTAAAAACCACATCGGTTCGATTCCAACGGCGCCTGCACCTAGTGGGCGTAACGCCGCAACTAGGGCAGATAAAACCCCAAGGAGTGCAACCGACTTTGCATCTAGCTGGGAGTTCGAAACCTCAGAGATGGTTAGAACCACAGCAACTGTTATGGCAAGCCAGAAAAAAATCTGTGTTCGTGGCAGATTCTCACCTGAGTAGAAAAATGGCCAGAGAAAGCCTGCCACGCTAATGCAGGATGTAATAGTCAAAACAGCTGCGCTACGACGTGAAAATCTAACGACATCCTTTGTCAACATCATGGAGATTTACTCTCAATTGCGGCGATTACATCGCGTACTCGCAACCAGGGCTGGGGCGACATGACCTTGGCAACTTGAGGGGCAAAAGCTGGGGATGAGAGTAGGAGTTCAATCGTTGGACCATCAGCAACGATCTCACCATCTGCAAGAAAGATAGTCCGGCTGGCTAGTTCGGCCACGAGTTCTACATCGTGTGTTGCGATAACAACGGCACGATTAAAGATTGATGCAAACTCAAGCAGTATTCGTGTGAGTGATTTCTTGGCTTCGTAATCTAATCCTCGCGTCGGTTCATCGAGTATGAGCACTTTAGGATTTGCTGAAAGCACAACGCTTAAGGCTAAACCCAACCTCTGTCCCTCAGATAAATCGCGAGGATGGGTATGCAGGGAAATCCCGGGGACTAACTGCGCAAGTACTGCGTATGTAGTCCCAGGTGGAATCTGATTGTCTTTATCTGCCTGTTCGCACTCTCTCTCAACTGATTGGGCATAAAGAAGATCACTTGGCTCTTGGGGGATGTAGCCGATAGTTTGCCTGCGCAGCTTGCTATGTAACTCTTTTGATAGAAGTGAGTGCACGCTTACGGTGCCGGTTTGCATCTCATTTACTCCGGCTATTGATCGAAGCAGAGAGCTCTTTCCAGCTCCATTTCGCCCCATGACAGCGACGATTTCATTATCAAAGACTGTGGTCGTGATCGAATCAAGTGCAATTTTACTCCCGTAAGCAACAGTTAGTTTTGTAATCTCTATAACAGGAACTGCGCTTACAGAGAGAGCGGTGGGCTTGGATATTGGTACTGATTCGCGCAAGACCTGAGTTGCACGACGCATGTCTCGTACAGATAATCCAGCATCTTTTAATCCAAGGGCTCGAGCCAAGTGGACAATGGGGGGAGCGATAGGCGAGCTTTCCATTATCTCTTGCGCCGTTCCAACAGTTGTCGCTCCATCACCGGTGATATGAACGATGCGATCTGCAAAATCGATTACACGCTCTAATTTATGTTCGGCGATGACGATGGTAATACTCAAGTCATGAACTAAACGGTGCAAAATCGATAACACCTCTTCGGCAGCTATTGGATCGAGGGCGCTAGTTGGCTCATCTAAAACCAGAACTTTTGGATGCATGACCAGAGCGCTAGCAATTGCAACGCGTTGTTGTTCGCCACCACTGAGTGTTGCAATAGTGCGCGATCGAAGAGGCACCAGTGACATTAAATCCAGCGACTCTTCAACGCGCTTTCGCATAGTCTCATTTGGCAGATTGAGCGCCTCCATTGCAAAAGCCAACTCCTCCTCGACCGTATCTGCGACAAAGCCATTGATGGGGTTCTGACCTACGATTCCAATTAGGTGTGCTAGAGCCCCGGGCTTAACTTCGCGCGTTGATAGGCCATCAATCGTTATATCTCCAGCCAATATCCCACCGGTGTGGTGTGGCACCAAACCATTTATCAATCGCAATAGAGATGATTTACCCGATCCTGTTGGCCCGATAACAAGTACCAACTCACCTTCGGCGATCTCTAAATTAAGATTTTCGAGAACCGTAGTAGTTGAATTTGGATACACCAGCGAAACATTTGAAAACTTAATCACGATAACCCCATAACTAATAATCCTGAGAGAACAACTGCGCTATCGCTGATACGCCAACTAATGGGGCGGTAGCGAGAGCGCTTACGGCTGACTCCGTAGCCTCTGGAATCCATAGATGCAGCTAAATCTAGAGAGCGGGCAAGAGACTCTTCGAGCAAGGGAATTGCTACACGTCTGTATGATGCAAAGCCTTTGGTGTTTTGCCCGCGTAGGCGTTGAGCTTGGCGGATTCGAGTCACACTTGTTACTAACTGCGGCAAAACTGATGTCGCGATTACAACTGTTACACCAAACTCATAAACAAATATTGGAAGTACTCGTAATAATCGATGCGGACTCGTGAGAGATGCAGCTGCCCCAAATATCACGATGATGGCACAGATGGTGACACCCTCACTTAAGGCCGATGAAAGACGCTCAAGCGTTACTGCGCCACCAATGCGTATACCTGGCATCCAATCTGGGAGTGGCACTCTGGGAAAAGTAAAGAGAGTTGTCCCGGGGATCGGGACTCCGATTACGGTTCCAATAAAAGTGCGAACCATCAATATCCAAAGTGCAATCTTTAAAGTCCAGTTAAAGCTCTTACCCCAGGGAGCATCAGCGCGTTGTGCCAGAACAATTAATCCCACAACACCCACTGATACAAGTGCAAATATTGGTGTGTTTGCCCTTGCGACCGAGATCGCAATTGCAAAGGACCATATCCACCATGTCAGTGGGTGAAGTGAGAGCTTCTTCATAAGAAGATTATTATTTCTTCTTTGCTAGAGCCTTGGGAGTAGCAATTTCAACGCCACACTCTTTAGCCGGGAAGCCATTGATGCCACAGATGAGACCCGATGATGCCGCACGAATCTTCACAACTTGACCTAGGACATCAATTCCCTGTGAGGCCTTTGCTGTACGCACACATCGAGTAATTGTCTTTGCGGGTTTTTCACCTTTAGGAGCCCAGACAGTCGATCCGAAATCAATTACGAGTGCAATTCGCTTAGTATCTGTATCTGCCTTTGTGCTGCCGCAGATTTTATTGAAATCCGGCTTTACTTGTGGTGCAAGCGAAGGAATATCATCGCTGCCAAATACAAATGACCAACCTTCAACGGAGCCATCTGCGATATCAACAGTTGGTCCAGTCATGGCAGCTGTCCACTTGGTTTTATCTGGTGCGCTTTGGAAGTATCCCCAGTATCTCCAGCCTTTATCGGCTGCGGTAGCAGATGGAGTTAAGAAGAGAGAAGATGTGAGAATTGAGAGCGCTACGAATATTGATTTTAATCTCATTGAAGTGGAGCCTCTCGAAAGTTGAAGAGTCTCACAGGGTTAGTACCATCTAAAAGTGCAGAAAACGCACTTGTATCTAGGACCACACCCCGCAAACCTCGGCGGGTGTCATGTCGATTACTGTCTTTCATTAGGTAATCCGACTTAGCGCTTTTCAAAGTGCGCCTTACGGTTGCGGGTCAGCGCCGGAGTTTCACCGAACTTCCCCTAATGAGAAACCTATTAAGTTGTAGGCGTAGGCAACCACACTGCGGTGAGGTTGGCAAATAACCACGCAGGTTCTAGGGTCATCCCATGAAATATCGTCGCCTTGGCAGTACCGGAATGTATGTTTCTGAGATCTCCTATGGAAACTGGATCACCCATGGCTCTCAAGTAGAGGCCGAAGCTGCAATCAAGTGCGTCAAAACCGCACTTGATGAAGGCATCACTACCTTCGATACGGCCGATGTATATGCAGGCACTCGCGCCGAAGTTGTATTGGGCAAGGCGCTCAAAGGCGTGCGACGTGAATCCTACGAACTATTTACAAAGGTTTATTGGCCAACAGGTCCTGGAAAAAATGATCGCGGCTTATCGCGCAAACATATTATTGAATCCTGTAACGCATCACTCAAGCGGCTGAAAACAGATCACATCGATCTATATCAAATGCACCGTTTCGACGTTGAAACCCCATTGGAAGAATCACTCAGCGCCTTTGATGATTTAATTCGTGCTGGAAAGGTGCATTACATAGGGTTTTCAGAATGGAGCGCTGCGCAGATTTCATCGGCGCTAACAATTCAAGATGCACATGGCTACAACCGATTCGTCTCTAGCCAACCCCAGTATTCGGCGCTTTGGCGAGTGATTGAGGCCGAAGTTGTTCCACTCTCTATCAAAGAGGGTATAGGACAGATCGTGTGGTCACCGATGGCGCAAGGCGTTCTCTCTGGAAAGTATCTGCCTGGTAAGAAAGCACCAGCGGGATCACGTGCAACCGATAAGAAGAGTGGTGCAGGAATGATTTCAGAGTGGCTTCGCGAGGAAGTCCTTACAGCTGTCGCAAAATTAGCACCTGTTGCAAAAGATGCTGGTTTAACAATGTCTCAACTGGCAATTGCATGGGTTCTTCAGAATCCAAATGTTTCATCTGCGATTATGGGGGCGACAAAACCATCACAGGTTAAGGAAAATGTGAAAGCTGCAGGCGTAAAACTAGATCCCTCCACCATGAGGGCGATTGATACTGCACTAGGAAAACTACCTGAAAAAGATCCAGCTAAAAATATAAGCCCAAATCCCCGCGCTTAATTAACGCCGTCACCAACTTTTCTCTGCGGGTGTGGTGCACGTAGTCGACGCATCTGCGTAGAGCGTAGCCAGGCATACATACCTAGTCCCTTAGTTGGCGCATCTGGAAATTTTGCAGAAACCAGTGTGCGAATTTTTCGGCTCAAGAAAATTCCATCGATTACGGCGATAAGTAATACGCCATACATGACTGCGATAGCAGCGAACTGGACTACTGGCTTGGGAATAAGAGTCAGGATGAGGACTACAAAGATAATTGGCAGAAAATACTCACCTATTGAACGGCGAGAATCGACATAGTTGCGCACGAAGCGGCGCTCGAGACCTCGGTCACGGGCGGGCAGTGCGCTTTCATCCCCACGAAGGTATGCAGTACGAGATGCAACACGCTCTTGGCGAGAGGCCACCTTTGCCGCGCGCTTTTGATCCTTTGTTACGACTGGGGCAAGGGAGGATGTGATGCGCTTTGCCTCGGAGATTTTACGTTTGGGGGTAGGACGCCCCTTGCCAGTTGATTCATTAGCCATGTGACTAACTATATTAGTTTTTCTACCTGTTTGGCTCGCAGGGATAAGGGGGAGAAGGTAGGCTTAGCTCATCTAGTTCGAGGAGAGCGACACATGACTACAGAGACACCAACTGACTCATTAACTACTGCGATTCGTTTAACCGATGTCGCTGCAGTGAAGGTAGCTGCGCTATTGGCGCAGGAGGGCCGCGATGACTTAATGCTTCGTGTGGCCGTACAACCTGGTGGCTGTTCTGGTCTTCGCTATCAGCTCTACTTTGATGACCGCAACCAAGATGGAGATATCATCCACGAATTCGGCGGGGTTAAAGTCATTATCGACAAGATGAGTGATCCATATTTAATGGGTGCATCAATTGATTTCGTAGACACAATCGAAAAGCAGGGTTTCACTATCGATAACCCTAACGCCGGCGGATCCTGTGCCTGCGGCGATTCATTTAACTAACTCACACTACTTAGACTCTAAGATCGCTACATGAAAATTGGTGTAGCGGGCTCGGTTGGCCTTGACCATTTAATGGTCTTTTCAGGAAAGTTCACCGATTCTTTTGTTGCCGGTTCACTTGAAAAAATCTCACTCTCATTTCTTGTAGATAGCTTGGATGTACGCCGAGGTGGCTGTGCTGCCAACATCGCATTTGGTATGGGTGTCTTAGGCCTAAATCCAGTTTTAATCGCAGCCGTTGGAAAAGATTGGCCAGATTATGAAGCCTGGCTATCTCGACATGGTGTTGATACCTCACATGTTTTAGTTTCAGAGACTCTCTACACTGCCCACTTCATGGTTACGACCGATGATGATCTCAATCAGATTGCTTCATTTTTCCCAGGGGCTATGAGTGAGGCGAGAAATATTGAACTTGCTCCCATTATGGAAAAAACCGGTCGTTTCGATATGGTCGTGATCTCACCCGATGATCCAGAGGCGATGGTGCACCACTCCGATGTGTGTCGGCAAATGGGAATTCCATTTGCCTCCGATCCCTCTCAGCAGATGGCGCGGATGAGTGGGGAAGAGATCAAACTACTCATCGATGGTGCCTCATATCTGTTCATGAATGAGTATGAGTTAGCCCTGGCTATGCAAAAGACTGGGTGGAGCGATGCCGAGATTCTGGGCCGAGTAAAGGTGCGGGTTATCACTCTTGGATCCAAGGGGGCAAAAGTTGAAACGGCGGCCGGAGATACTGTGCAGGTTGAGTGCCCCAAGGAGAGTTCCAAGACCGATCCAACGGGTGTTGGCGACTCATTTAGATCTGGATTTATTGCAGGCCTTGCCTGGGGAGTCAGTCACGAGCGCTGTGCTCAAATCGGCGCACTCATCGCAACCTATGTCATCGAAACTATGGGCACGCAGGAGTATCGCTTCACATCTGCGCAATTTATCGAACGATTTGCGCAGAGCTATGGCCAGAGTGCAGCGGCAGAGATCTCCGCACACATCATTTAAGTAGTGTGTGCTCTCAACCACACCTCTAGCCCAAGATTTCGTACCAGAGTTTTTAGCGCTGCCCTATATCCTTAGCCTATGCGCACAAAGAGGGTAAAAGCCCTGGCCGCTCTAGTACTTCTAGCACCTGTATTTTTTTTGACTGGCTGTTCGAAAGTCTCAGAGCTGGGATTTCCAGCCGACGTTACAAGTGTTAATGACCAGTCGCTACCACTGTGGCAAGGGGCGTGGATCGCTGCCGGAGTTGTCGGAGTCATAACACTTATCCTGATTTTGTGGCCAGCTGTTTTTCATCGCGCAAAGGTTGGGGCACCAGAGTTCCCCAAGCAGACGCAGTACAACATTCCAGTTGAGATTATTTACACAGTAATCCCATTTATTATTGTCGCAGTAATGTTTTTTTACACAGTTCAGAAGGAGACTGTAATAGTTGCCAAGAGCACAACGTCTATGCATCAGATCGCAGTCAACGGCTTTCAATGGTCATGGCAGTTTTCTTATCTAGATGCTGGCAAGGATGCAGTTGTCACAGGAACTACTGCTGCGGCTCCGGTATTGGTTGTACCCCTGGGTGAGCCTGTGCGCTACACCTTTACCGGTAACGATGTAATCCATGGTTTTTGGGTCCCTGCATTTATGATTCAGATACAAAATATTCCTGGGGTAACAAATCAACTTGAGTTCACAGCCAAGAAGCTCGGTGAGTATCCAGGTCGCTGTAATATGCACTGCGGTCGTGCTCACTCTCAGATGCGATTTACTGTAAAAGTTGTAACTCCGGGTGAGTATAAAAACTATCTTGAGAGTATTAAGGGGGGCCAAGCATGACAACATATGCCCAACGCCCAACAATGAGCTCAGCTGCACCGCAACCCTCTGTGAAGGGTAAAAATTTCGTTAAGTGGATTACATCAACTGACCATAAGACAATCGGCTATCTCTACCTGATCACCTCTTTTGCTTGGTTTTTAATCGCCGGAATTTTAGCCCTAGTTTTGCGTAGTGAGTTAGCGCGCCCTGGCATGCAGTTTGTGAGCTACGAGCAGTACAACCAGATATTTACTATGCATGGAACCATCATGCTTTTGATGTTTGCAACCCCACTCTTTGTTGGCTTTGCAAATGTGATCATGCCCCTGCAGATCGGCGCCGCCGACGTCGCCTTCCCAAGGCTTAACATGTTGTCTTACTGGCTATACCTCTTCGGTGGTTTTATGGCCTTTGCCGGTTTTCTAACCCCTGGGGGAGCGGCATCATTTGGCTGGACTGTCTACGTTCCACTATCGAATGCAACGTACTCCCCTGGAATCGGTGCTGATCTTTGGCTCGTTGGTTTAGCAATTAGTGGTGTTGGAACAATTCTTGGTGGCGTTAACTTCGTAACAACAATCTTTACTATGCGCGCGCCAGGTATGACGATGTTTCGTATGTCGATCTTTTCCTGGAACGTACTTTTGACATCGATTCTCGTTCTTCTAGCATTTCCACCATTTGCCGCCGCTTTACTCGGACTTGAAGCAGATCGCATTTATGGTTCTCACCTATTTGATCCAGCTAATGGTGGCGCGATGTTGTTCCAGCATTTGTTCTGGTTCTTTGGTCACCCAGAGGTCTACATTTTGGCGCTGCCATTTTTCGGTATAGCAACTGAAATCTTGCCAGTCTTTAGCCGCAAACCGATCTTTGGCTACAAGGGTTTAATCGCGGCAACCATTGCAATCTCTGCCCTCTCAGTCTCGGTCTGGGCCCACCATATGTTTGCAACGGGTCAGGTATTGCTGCCCTTCTTCTCATTTATGACTTTTCTCATTGGTGTCCCAACTGGCGTCAAGTTCTTTAACTGGATCGGCACAATGTGGCGTGGGCGCGTTACCTTCGAGACACCAATGCTCTGGGTGATGGGCTTTCTCGTGACATTTCTCTTCGGTGGTCTGACTGGAATTATCCTTGCATCCCCACCGCTGGATTTTGCAGTCTCGGCTAGCTACTTTGTTGTCGCGCACTTCCACTACGTTTTATTTGGAACGGTAGTCTTTGCAATGTTTGCTGGATTTTATTTCTGGTGGCCAAAGATGACAGGCAAGATGCTCAATGAGCGCCTTGGAAAGATTCACTTCTGGACGCTCTTTGTGGGCTTCCACTTAACGTTCTTGATTCAACATTGGCTCGGCATTAAGGGCTTCCCACGGCGCTATGCAGATTATCTTGCAACCGATGGATTTACCTTTATGAACACTGTGTCTACCATAGGTTCATTCCTGCTGGCACTTTCCATGATTCCATTTGCCATTAACGTCTGGATTACACGCAAGGCACCGATGGTCGGCGTAGATGATCCGTGGGGCTACGGCTCATCTCTTGAATGGGCGACATCATGTCCACCACCGCGCCATAACTTCTTAACGATGCCACGTATCTCTAGTGAGCGACCAGCCTTTGATCTCCATCACCCGCACGTAAAGACAGAGGGACACTAACTCTATGAAGGTTAATTGGCAGTTATTTAGTGGTCTGGCTATTTTCTATGTAATCGTCACCATCATCTATTGGCAGATCGGTGGTGAGCCTGTTGGAATCGGGGGAATGTTGTTATCAGCCTGCCTAGCCGGCATGGTCGGTTTCTATCTATGGTTTACCCAGAAGCGCATCGGGGTTATTTTGCCCGAAGATAATCACACCGCAGAGATTATTGATGGCGCAGGTGAACTTGGTTTCTATAGCCCTCACTCATGGTGGCCACTTCCAGTAGCACTGAGTGCATGCACAATGGGGATGGGTCTATTCATAGGTTGGTGGCTTACTGTAATCGGAATCGGTGCAATCATGATTAGTGTTATTGGCATGGTCACCGAGTATGAAAAGCCAGTAAGTACTTCAGCACATTAATGAGCAATGAGCGGGCGGAAATCCTTCCGACTGATTCTTCGAACAGATCTGCTGCTCGCATAATCATCGACGCCCCAGCTGCAAAGATCTTCGATGTACTTGCAAACCCTTCGGCTCATCGGCTATTTGATGGATCAGGGACAATTCAGAGATCAGTTTCAGGGCCGGAAAGATTATTTCTCGGCGCCCAATTTGCTATGGCGATGAAAATTAAAGTTCCGTATCGCATCAAGAATACCGTTGTTGTATTTGAAGAGAACAAGAAAATCACATGGTCTCACTTCATGAAGTGGAGATGGTCTTACGAACTCACCGAATTAAATAGTGGGATAACTGAAGTTACTGAATCTTTTGATGCCAGCGCTATACCTGGGTACGCCAAGTGGTGGTTAGGAAAAACTGGGGCAATGGTTCACAATCCAAAGTGGATGGCGAAATCACTCGTGCGCTTGAAATCTATGTGCGAGGCAGAACCTATTAGCTAGTGGTGCTCGATCTCTTTAAGATCCTGTGCGCTGACCTTAGGAACGGCAACGGCGTGAGCCTTGCTCAATCGAATTCGTAGCTTATTTTTAAGAGCACCGGGGCGCTGCACGCCACGAGCATCAGTGGCAGGCAGCTCTAGGG
>Ga0214919_10005310_pt1 | contig 18360 bp, 16 predicted proteins | sample LL1503_MetaG_FD_177994 | JGI IMG/M metagenome (GOLD analysis project Ga0214919, IMG submission 177994) | Freshwater microbial communities from Lake Lanier, Atlanta, Georgia, United States - LL-1503 | ecosystem: Environmental > Aquatic > Freshwater > Lake | place: USA: Georgia | collected...
CTACCTCTTCTACCTCTTTCTTCTTTACCATTATCTTTCATTTCAGATGTAGCTGCTCCTTCTCCTTTGCTTCTTCCTTCTCCTTTGCTTCTTCCTTCTCCTTTAGCTCTTTCACTAATCACTAATTTTTCGCCCTTAACTAATCCTTCACCCTTAACTGATGTTTCGCCTTCAGATTTAACTCCTTTACTTGCTTGTAATTTAGCCCATTGTTTTTTACATTTTTCGTTATTATCATCTTCGGGATCATCTTTACATTCAGCTATACATTCTTCGTCATCATCATCACAACCTTCGCCATCATCATCATCATCGTCATCATCGTCTTCATCATCTTCTTCTGATTCAGCTTTTGCTTTAATTGCAGGAGCTTCTGCTTCAGATTTTACTCCTTTTTTAGCTTGAAGAGCAGCCCATTGTTTTTTACATTTTTCGTTATTTTCATCATCAGGATCATCTTTACAATCAGCTATACATTCTTCATCGTCATCTTCGCAAGCATCATCTTCGTCGTCGTCATCGTCATCATCATCTTCTTCTGCTTCTGCTTTTACATCTGCAAAAGGTTCAGTTTTATAAAAATGATCAACAGCTAAAAAAGCACCAATTACCACTAAAACAATTAATATCATATCTCTTTGATATAACTTTTGAGATGGTATCATTTTTAAAATAGTATAAACCACACCAATAAAAATAATGTATTTTACTAAATCTTTTAATGTGAAAACTAATTTCATTATAACTTATTGTAGAAAAATAATTTAAATATATTTTAGGGTGTTATCAAACACTTAGTTAAAATAAAGATAGTCATAATAAATACAATAAATATAGATTTGATAGTGTTATCACCTGATACTCCAGGAATATTTATATCATAAATCTTTTTAATGTCTTCATATATGTAATAACCGGCAAAAACAATTAAACCTTTAAATAATGAGTTATATATATTTTCTTTTAATGTCATTTGTTTTTTATTATAAATTTTCATTAAATAATTATATATAAATTGAATTAAAAATATACCTACAGATGTAGCTAAATTTATAAATAATAAATTTTGAGGAATTACCTGAATATTACTGATTAATAATGGTAAAAAGTATTTGAGGGCAATAAAAATAATTAATAAATTTAATAATTTGTTCATTAGATTAAATTATCTTAGAAAACTAAATTAAATTTTTTTAAATATTTTTTTTATTATAAAGAATTATTAATATCAATATTACTATAATTAATAAAAGATTGAGTGAATACATTATAAATAATAATGATACATATGGATATATTCTTTCTGTAAAACTTGAAAAAATTGGGTTTAAAAGTTCATTTTCTAATAATTCTTTATTTTCTTTTTTTTTTAATTCTATTACTGCTTTTTGAATTAAATCTTTGACAAATTTGTCTATCATATCTTTAATTTAAAATATATAAAATAAAATATTAAACATATTATAATTTATATGAAAATTATTATTAATGAAAATATTACTTTTAGATTAGGTAGAAATGCTACTGAAAATTTTCAATTAATCGATGATGCTGATAAAGATGACTGGTGGTTTCATTTAGATGGTCATCCTTCTGGTCATGTTGTAGTTGATTCCAGTATATTAGACGAAAAAATAAAAGTATTTGCTGGACAACTAGTAAAAGATAATTCAAAAATGAAAAATAATAAAAATATTAAAATTGTTTTTACTCAAATTAAAAATATAGTAAAAACTAAAATAATTGGTACAGTTATATTAAAACAATCGGACTATTTTTTAATTTAATAAAAAATAACAGGATACTTTAATTTATGTTTTTCAGCTGCTTTTTGGAAACATATATGATAACTATATATAATCCACCCTACAATTATTCCATTTATAATTATATTTGTGGTTAATCCAGTATATCCAAAATTAGAGTACATAATTAATGATGTACCTATAGTCCATAATAAAGCTATTTTTAAATAATCAGTCAATGCATAAGCAGCATTTTGAAGAGTTTCTTGATCTTTTGAAAAATTCATAACTGAAAATTTTGAACTCATTTCAACAGACCCAATTGAAAATTGGATAGATGCAAAAAGAATAGCTTCACCAATAGCCTTGTAATAAATGTCTATATTATTATTCATTAAACTAAATGAGATATTATTTTTTTTATTTTACACATTTAAAATACCGTATACAGTATAAAGATTTAATTTTGAATTATTTGCAAAGTATAACTCGAACAAATCAATATAGATTTCAAATTATAATAATCTTTTATATATTTTTATAAAAAATTGCCTTTTAAATATCTAAAAAATGAAAAAAATGTAAAAAATGTAAAAATAAAAATTGATTTAAAAAAATTTTATATAAAGATATCTCTTATATATCAATAAATGAGTTCAGAATCACAATTTTATAGCGAAGAAATAAAAAGAATTAATAAATTAGAATTTAATATCTTTACTAATAAAGAAATTAAAAGTTATTCTGCAGTAAGTTCAGACCCTTTTGGTATTAATTTACCTGAATCATACGAGGGATTTGAACCAAAAAAAGGTGGTTTAGTTGATTTAAGAATGGGAACGTGTGACCCTCATTTAAATTGTACAACTTGTGGTTTAAATTATGTAAATTGTCCAGGACATTTTGGTCATATTGAATTAGCAGAACCAGTTTTTCATTTTGGATTTTTAGATCATTTAAGAGCATTATTACAATGTATTTGTACAAAATGTTCAAATATTTTAATAGAAAAAAATGATGCGCAATTTAAAAAAGCTTTAATAAAAAAGACAGAATCAAGATTTAAGGAGATTAAAAACTTAACAAAAAATGTAAATTTTTGTTGGAATTGCGGAACACCTATTCCTAAAATTAAGAAAGAAATTAATAGTAATAAAGTATCAATAAATTTAGTTCTTGAAAGAGAAGTAAGTTCTACTTTAGCAGATAGTAAAACAGGTGAAATAATAGAAGAAATTAAAAAAATTCTAGAAATATTAAGTCCAAGAGATTGTTATAATATTTTAAGAAATGTATCTGATACAGATTGTTTATTATTAGGATTTAATCCAAAATCTTCTAGACCCGAAGATTTGATTATTAAAACATTTCCTGTACCTCCAGTAGTTATTCGTCCTACATCAAAAATAGATTTTCTTGCCTCTTCAACTATGGAAGATTCATTAACATTAAAAATTTCAGATATTATTCTAGCTAATCAAAGACTTAGAACACAATTAGATAAAGAAACTGTTCAAAATGATATTAATAGTTATTCAAATACAGCACATACTTTATTACAATATCAAGTAACAACATTTTTTGATAATGAATCTATTTCATTACCTCGTTCAGAGTTTAAAACAGGTAATCCAACTAAAAGTATTTCAGACAGAATTAAAGGAAAAGCTGGTCGTGTAAGAAGCAATTTAATGGGTAAACGTGTTGATTTTAGTGGTCGTTCAGTTATTACACCAGATCCATATATTAACATTGATCAATTAGGTGTTCCAAAGAAGATTGCAATGGAATTAACAATTCCTGAAGAAGTTACACCATATAATATCAAATATTTAACTTCATTAGTTAAAAATGGTAGAGAAATATATCCAGGTGCTAACTTTGTACTTCGTATAAATTATAGAGATGGTAAATCAGATGTTCAAAAGATAGATTTAAAATATCGTAAAAAATCAATTAGATTAAATATTGGTGATATTGTAGAAAGACATTCAGTAAATGGTGATTTTGTATTATTTAATCGTCAACCTACATTACACAAGCCATCTATGATGGCTCACCAAATTCATGTATTAGATAGGGATGATGCGAATACGTTTAGGGTAAATGTGTCTGCATGCAAACCTTACGGAGCCGATTAACAACCCATCGAGGTCGGCAAAAGGAGGAATTAAAAGTTTTACCTTCTAGTAAATAGCTAAGCTATTTGCAAAACATCTTGTTGCGGGGACCCCCTTAGAGCTCTAATTACTACTTCTATTGAGAAATTAATAGAAGGAACCCGTTTAATTGACGGCTCCAATAGTAATAAAATTAGAGATTGGGAAATCCGCAGGGTTACTACCTAAGTCCGAAATGAAAATTTAATGATAGGATATGGTAGGCTCTCAACGACTGAACGGATGTTGGTAAGCTATGATGAACTTAGTCAGTTCTAGTTTGCTTAAGATACAGTCTACTCCCTAATGAAAGTTAGGGTATTCGATGGTAAGCATCAGTAAAACTCTGATGTAAACTATTGGTTCGATGGAGACGAGATGAATATACATCTAGCGCAATCAATTCAAGCTCGTAACGAGTTGAAGCGCATCGCTAACGTAAAATACCAAATTATAGGTGTCAAAGACTCAAATCCTATTATTGGTTGTCAACAAGATGCTCTTTCAGGTGCATTCTTAATGACTCAAAAAGACGTTAGAATTAAAGGCGGAGATGCCGCCAACATATTATGTAATACAAGTAGTAAAACAAAATTTGACTTGGATATGAATAAAGAATACACAGGTCATGAAATATTCACAAAGATTATTCCATCTGGAATTAACAACATTAAGAAAAATGATAAAGGAGAGATTACATTTCAAATTAAAGATGGTAATTTACTAACAGGTTTACTTGATAAAAGTTCATTATCAGTTTCTAAAAACTCTATTATCCATTTTATTTGGGATAAATATGGACCTAATAAATCAAGAGAGTTTATTGATGATGCACAGAAATTAATATTAAATTATTTATTATCAAGAGGATTAACAATTAGTTTCAAAGATGCTTTCTTAGAAAGTAAATTTGAAGAACAAATTAAGAAATTATTAGATAATACAGTACTAGAAAATAAATATAACTTAACACAATATGAAAATGATGTTGACCAAATTTCACCTCAAATTATTGAAGCCAGCTTATATTCTCAAATGAACGCAATTGGTAGTGATGTTGGTGCAACTATAAAAAAGAACTTGAATTCATCTAACTTATTCTGGTCTTTAGTTACATCAGGTGCAAAGGGTTCTGAAACTAACTTGCAACAAATGATGGCATGTATTGGTCAACAAGCTTTAGAAGGTAGACGTATTCAAAAGAAAGTAGAAGGGCGTTCACTCATTTATTTCCACAAAGACGACGATACTCCAGAAGCAAGAGGATTTACTCGTTCATCTTTATTAGATGGATTAAAAGGCTATGAAGCTTTCATCTTTACTGCAGCGGGGCGTGAGGGTTTGATTGATACGGCCATTAAATCAGTTACTTGGGAAACACCAATTGTTATTATTGAAAACAATGAACCAAAATATACTGAAATAGGTAAATGGATTGATAATTTATTAGAAAATAATCCCAGAAAAATAAAACATTATACAGATAGACAAATGGAATTACTTGATACCGAAAACATATTTATTCCAACTACAGATGAAAATGGTGTAGTAACATGGGGCGCTGTATCTGCAATTACCAGACACGACCCAGGAACTCAATTATATGAAATTAAAACTAGCGGTGGTCGTAAAGTAACTGTAACTGAAAGTAAATCATTATTAATTTGGGATAAGACTACTAAAAAGCTAAAAGAAATGCTTACCCCAGATATTAAAGTAGGTGATTCTGTTCCAGCAACAGAAACATTATGCGAACCACCTATTATAATGCAAAATATAGATGTATCAAAAAAAGAAAAATTTTCATTAAATAATGAAAATGGTATATTTATAGGTTTATTTTTAGCTGAAGGTAATATATCAGGTGATAGTATAAGAATTACAAATACTAATGAAAATATTAAAATATTTGTAAGAAGCTGGTTTGATAAACACAACATTAAATGGGATGAAGAAAATCGTATTAATAAAATAATAGGACATTGTTCTGTTCTAGCAAAATTTTTAACAAAACTTCTTGGTAGTGGCACAGAACACAAATATGTTCCTTCAGAAGCATTTATATCTTCAGAAGAATTTATAGTTGGATTATTAAATGGTTATTTTTCTGGAGCTGGATGTATAACTAAAAATTCTATTGACGTAAGTTCTACTTCTGAAAGATTAATTGAAGGCATTTCTATGTTATGTTCAAGAATAGGAGTATTCTGTAAAGTATACAAAACTATATTAAAATCTAATAATTTAGTGTCGTATCGTATTAGAATATCAGCACAATGGGCTAGACAATTCTCAGAAAAAGTTACATTAATAGAAGAGAACAAAGATAATAAAATGAAAGCAAAAAAATGGTGTAATAAACACCATAATTTTGATACTTACAACAATGTAGTATTAGACGAGATTACAGAAATAAATTTAATTGATGTAAAATTACATAAAAAAGTTTATGACCTAACCATTCCTTCGACATTAAATTTTGGCCTTGCAAATGGTTTACAAGTTCGTGATACTGCATCGACAGGTTATTTACAACGTAAGCTAATCAAAGGCCTTGAAGACTTAAGCATCAAATACGATGGAACCAACAGAAACTCTAGAGGAGTCGTAATTCAATACGTATATGGTGAAAATGGTATTAACCAAGCTTGTCAAACAGAAATCAAATTAAATATTATGGATATGGATAATAAAAAATTAGAATCTACATTTAATTTTACAAATGAACAAATTAAGAAGATTGAAAAGAAACATAAAATATCTGCTAAAGATATGAAGGCTTTCAATACCAAATATTTGAATAAAATGATGAAATATAGAGATGAAATGAGAAATATTCAAATGAGAGCATTATTAAATTTCAAAACAATGGAAGAAAAGTTTATGTTACCTGTAAATTTATTCAGATTAACACAAGATTATTCAAATAAATCTGAAAACTTGGAACTAAAACCCCAAGATATTATTGATTCTATTGAAGAATTTTTAAATATGCCTGAAACAAAATTATTACCTATTGCAACCAAAGGTAATGAAAGATTAAAACAAGATGATAGGTCATTAAAATATATTTTAGAAATGGCATTATATGAATATTTATCACCTAATAAATGTATCTTTGATTATGGATTAAACAAAGAAAAATTAGCAAAAATATGGCTTGAAATTAAAAATAGTTTCATTAAAGCTATTGCAGAACCTGGTGAAATGGTTGGTATATTAGCAGCTCAATCAATTGGTGAACCAACAACACAATTAAACTTGAACACTAAACACTTTGCAGGTGTTTCATCTAAATCAGGTGCAGTATCTGGTGTACCACGTATTTTAGAATTATTATCTTTTAGTAAAGATATTAAAACACCTCAAATATCAGTTTATTTTGATAATAAAATAAGAAGTGACAAAAATGCAGTCAATAAAATTGCATCATATTTTAAATATTTATCAATCAAACAATTAATTGATTCAGCAGACATTTATTATAATCCTTCTAATTCTATAGAGAAAAAATTACAAAATGATAATGTATCTACACCATTTTTTGTAAACAATCAAAAAGCCGAATTAAGTTCATTACCATTCGTATTCCGTTTGAAAATGAATATTGAAAAAATGTTAGACAAAGAAACAACTTTATTAGATATTAAAACAAAGTTTGTTTCTTTCTGGTATAAACATTTTACAAATATTAAAACAATGAAAAGAAACGAAAAAGATATATTTAGTAAAATTAGCAGATGTGCAATATTAAGTAATAGTACTGCAGATAAAGAACAAATAATACATATAAGATTCTCAATTTCAACTTTCAATTATCAAATTTTAGTGGATTTCTTAAATATTGTTTTGGATGATATAACATTGAAAGGAATAGATGGTATAAATGATATTAACATGGAAGAACAACGTGTATTAAATTTTGACAAAACTACTGGTAGTACGATTGTTGAAAAAGAATTTGTAGTAATTACAAATGGTATTAATCTTGAAAAAATTAAATATATGAAAGGAATTAATAATGAAAGAGTATTAGTAAATGATATATTTACAATTTATAGACATTATGGTATTGAAGCAACAAGACATATCTTAATGGTTGAATATATGAAAGTATTAGGTGATAAATTAAATAATACACATTTATCATTATTAGTTGATATGATGACGCATAATGGTGATATTACATCAATTGATAGACATGGTTTAAGTAAATTAGAATCAGACCCTTGTGCTAAAGCATCATTTGAACAAACTATGGACCATTTTATTAATGCAGCAATATTTAATGAAAAAGATACAATGAAATCAATCTCTTCAAATATTATGTTAGGTAAAATCATTCCAGGAGGAACAGGTTGTTTTGACTTAATGTTAGATACTAATAAATTAGAAAATTCAGAATATACATCTGATGAAACTGGTGGACGTATTACATTTACACCATTAGAAGAAGATTCAATATTAAAAGATATCATTAAATATGGTATCAATCAACCTACATTCTTTAAACCTAACTAAAACTATTATAACTAAAAAATAAATTTTTTAGTTAAATTATTAAAAAAAAATTTTCTTTCTTGCTTACTCTATTTATACGATTATTAATACGTTTAGATAGTGCTGGTTCATTTATTTTCTGCATCAATAGGAAAACACCAATGTGATAATTAGGTAAGCTTTTTTCCAGTGAGAATGAATATTTCTTACTTGAAGGCTTTTCATATGTAGGTGTAAATCGTTTTGCTTCTAAAATAGTTTTACAAAAGTTACCAAAAAACTGGTCTTCTCCATAATGTAGATGCAATGTGTACTTGTTTTCATTTAGTGTAAGAACAACAAGTATAGGTATCATATCAGTATTAAGAATAGGTCCATATTCGGGATCAAAATCTTTCTCTTCATCAAAAGATACAAATTCACTATAGTAAACTATATGTTGCTCTTTAAAATTTTCAGCAATAAATTTCTCGCCATTTTTAGAGGGGAGTAGTGCATAATAATTGTCTAGTAAAAATGCCATATTAATTATTTACTAGCAGTAAATAATTAAAATTTCAATTTTTATATATTATAAATACCTAAACTTATTATATATATGCTTTTCAAAGAAAAATATATTAAATATAAACAAAAATATTTAGATTTGAAATATAAATTATTGAATATGTCTAGAGATAATGAAATAATGCAATTTGGAGGAGATAATGAAATAATGCAATTTGGAGGAGATAATTGTAAAAAAATACATACTGAAAAATATATAAATCGACCTTCACCTCCTTATCATGCAAATTTATGTAAAAATAAAACTATGAATGGAAATGATGGTAATTTATATATTTCTTTACCTAATAAAAAAGGTATTTATAGTTGGAAAATTATTAATAAAATAAAAGAAAAGGGTAGCAATAGCTATTTAACTGTTAATAATGGATCTAATTTTTGGCGAATTGATGACTTTCCTAAAGAAAAACGTGTTATTATTTATAAAAATAATGTAGATAAAAACACATTTGAGACAATCGAAGAAATAAAAGTTACTGAAATAAAATATTTAAAATTATGGACTTGTAGTTCTGACTCTAAAAAATTTATGGAAGGTATATGGAATAAAGGTAGTGCAATTTTAATACAAAAAACAGATTTACAATTTATAATAGTTTATGATAATATTAATGAATTTAAAATTCAAAATGATGATGTTGCAATTAAATTTATGAATCCAATGGGTCGCAATGATTCACCTTATCCATATTTAATAGGAAAAAAATATGTATATTTTATATTTGATTCATATAATTATTATTTTGCACCAATTAATTTATTTGATTTGAATAAAGATGTAATTTCACAATTCTTAGAATCAATAAAATTAAAACCAATTAAATTTAAAAAATTATTTGGTCCTTGTGATAATAGATGGAGAGGAAATACAAAATGTTCTAAAAATTAAATATTCCATAATAAACTACCAAATTCAGAAGTTTTATCATTACCATCTAAGGCACCTTGGTTAATAAAAATATCATTAATAAAACATAAAGAATTTAATTCTTCTAAATTTTTTGAAATCATTATATCATTATTATCATAAAATGGTAATTTTGATAACATTATTTCGATACCTTTTTTATTAATTAAATAAGCAACACATCCCCATTGAGGTATTGTTTTATAAAGATTGTAATTAACTTTATCATTTTCTAATTGTTCTTTTAAAAATCTTGGATTTGTAAATAATTGAATATGATTACTTTTTAAATTATTTGCCGTACCAATTAATAATTCAATTATTATAGGATTAAAATTAATTATTTTAATGTCATCTTCTAAAATTAATAACCAATCATTTTTTGAATTATTTAAAAATTGTTTCCATAATTTTATATGAGATAATGAACAACCTAATTTACCTTTTAGTGTGTCACAATAAGTTAAATATTCTTGAGTAAATAAATTATTATTAATACATTCATTTTTATGAATCTCATAATTATCATTTAATGTATCAATTGCTTCAAATAATTCTAATTCAGTTATATATTTTTTAACTAATTTAAAATTATTTACTCTTTTTTCAGATTTTTTATAAACAATCATACTAATTTCAAAATTATATTTTGTTACTTCTTTTTCTTCAGCTATAATAAATTCATTAAGTTTATTAGTAATATCAGCAGCTTCTTTATCTTCTGCTATAATAAATTCATTAAGTTTATTAGTAATATTAGCTTTTAAATTATTAGTAATATTTGGTGTTACATATTTATCAAGTATTTTAAATTTATGAATAATTAATTCTGCTAATACATCTTGTAATATATTGTAGTTTGGTTTTACTAATTCAATTTTTTCTCCTTTCTGATAAGTTTTTATAATTCCTTCAGAAAAATTTATGCCAAAATTATCAAGCATTTCTTTTGGCATGATTATTTGACATAAACAATTAAATGCCAATGGAATTATTCCACTTAAACTTGAATGATTATGATCTTCATTTTCTTCCGATATAAATACATAATCTGATTGTATTAATAAATTAATCATTTGAACAGTATTTAAAGAAGGAAAACAATTTATATTTTTACACTCTTTATAAATTTCTTTATAATTATCTAAATTTCTATCAATAAATGCAAACGTACAACTTTCAAAATTATTAAATAGACTTTTAAAATAAGATATATCTTTTGGACAATTAAATCTTCCTACACAAGTTATAATTGGTTTTGAAATTTTTGTTTTAGTTTCAGCATCCATTAATTGATATACAGGTAAAATCCAATCTAATTTAGGTCTATTTTTAAAATATCTTAATCCAATATGTGTTTCTATATTTGGTCTTCTATTTGTCATATGATGATCTATACAAATAAATTTATCATTTATTATTTCATTAGATATATTATTATCATCATCAGTCGTTAAAAATATTTTATCATAATCATTATTAACTACATAACTTTTAAGTGGATAAAATCTAATTAATTTATCTTCTTGATTATTGAAATCAAAATTTTCATCATTTCCTGGAATATAATTTATTATGTAAAATGATAACCAGCCTAAATCATTATCCGAAACTGTATAAATATCTAATCTAATATTTTTTTTTACACAATAATCAATGATATATCCAAATATTTCATAATGAAAATTAAAACTATTTAATATAGCTAGTTTCATATTATTTATCAAGGTAATATTTGTTTACGCAGTTTTAAAATTAAAAATCTTTTTAAAGAAATATTTTATGGTTTTTATAATGATGAAAGAAATTAATAAACAAATAAAATATAATTATGTAATTAATTTAGATAGAAGAATAGACAGATGGAAAGATATTACCAAAATTATTAACGACACATGTTTAAAAAATCATAATTTTATTAGATTTAGTGCTATAGATGGTAATAATTTTAATAAAGATTTAATTAGTCATAATTTAATTGATCATCCTATAATAAATTTATTAAAAGAAAATAAAATATCAGTTCCTTCTGGTTTAATAGCTTGTTTTTTGTCACACATATCTGCTTTAAAAAAGATTAGTGAAGATAACAGTTTACAAGATAATGATTATGTAGGAATTTATGAAGATGATTTCCTTTATTCAGGAAGTATTAATAGTTTTAATGAAAGTTATGAAATATTATCAAATACTAATTTAGCTGAATTAGAAATTGATTTATTATATATTGGAGGGCGATTTGAACCTAATTTTTTTTGTATAAATGAAAATTCATTTACTGAAACAGCAAATATGAATATATTTTTTAGAAAAAATAAAGGAAATACAAAATTAGAAGATTATGATAGATGTAATAGTTCTTATATAATTAGAAAAGATTGTTGTAAGAAATTAATAGACTTAGTATCTATTAATTTTTTAAGAAAAAATAAAATGGAAGTAATAGCAATTGATACAATTTATGTATTATTTTATAAAGATATTAAAATGTTTGATTATTATCCACATCTATTTTATTCTATTAGAAATTATACTTCAGATGTTCGGAATAAGAAAATAAAAACTATTCAATTTTAGTTTATTAAATATTAGTTTATTAAATATTAGTTTATTAAATATTTTTCAATATCATCTGGCATTTCTTTAATATCTATTTTATAGATTTGTTTCATTTTTTGTAGTGTTTTAATATCTGATTGGTCTTCTGATTTGACCATTGATATAGATACACCTTTCTTTCCAAATCTTCCACATCTTCCAATTCTATGAATATATGTTTCTTTATTTGCTGGTAAATCATAATTTACTACTAAATTTACTTGAGGAATATCTATACCTCTTGATAGTAAATCAGTTGTTAATAATAATCTAGTCTTACCATCTCTAAATTCTTTAATAATATTATCTCTTTCTTCTTGTGTCATTTTACTATGTATACAAGTAATTGTAAAATTATTCTTTAATAAATTTTCTCTTAACCAATCTACTTTCTTTACTGTATTACAAAAAATTATAACCTGTGATGTTGATAATAAATTATATAAATCTAAAAGAGTCTCTAATTTAAGGTCTTCTGATTCTACATCTAAATAAAATTGACTAATTAAATCTACAACTACTTCTGAATTTTTTAATAATATTTTTGTTGGGTCATGTAAAATTTTTTTACTCACATTAAAAACATTTGAATTCATTGTAGCTGATATTAAAATGCTTTGAATACCAGTTGGTACTTTTTCTAAAATATAAGATAGTTTTTCAGTTATTCCATCGGTTAACATATCATCAGCTTCATCTAGAACTAATACTTTTAAACTATGTAAATGAATTGTTTTTTCCATTATCATATGATGTAATCTTCCTAATGTTCCAATAACAACATTTGCTTTTCTTAATTTATCTTTAGTTTCATTAATATTTGTTCCACCTACTGATTTTTCAATTCTAATTTTTGTAAATTTAGTTAATGCTACTGCAACATCATGAATTTGTGTACATAATTCTCTAGTTGGTGCTAATATAATTGATTGTGTTTTATCATTTTCTTCTATTCTATTTAATATTCCTAATAAATAAGTTGCAGTTTTACCTGTACCTGATTGCGATTGTAATAAACAATCTTTACCAGTATTAATTGACTCAATACCTTTTATTTGTATAGATGATGGTTGTGTAAAACCATATAAATATACACCTTTAATCAATAATTCACTTAAATTCAAACTTTCAAAGCTTTTTTGTTTTTCCATAATATATTATATATATATATTCTTTAAATAAAATTTTGAATAATTCAAATCACTAAAAAAATTGAACTTAAATAATAATAAATAATTATTATTTATATTAATTATTATGCAACTTCATAAATTTAGTCATGAACTATTAAAGTATTTAGAACTCAAAGATAAAGTTTATTCTCTTGATGATATTAAATCTGCTTTATTATTAAAAACCAATGCTAAACTAAATAATATAAAAATCTTAATTGTTCTTGATAATGAAGGACATGAACTATTTTATGGCACAAAAACTAATTTTATACCAAAAATTAAATTGGAGTCTATAATGACTATAATTAAAAATAATTTTATTATTAAAAATAATAAACCTTTTTTTGAAGTTTATGAATATATTCAAAAACCTATAAATATTACTAATCTATGTGAAAACATAGATATTTAATTATTAATTTATTATTAATAAAAAAAATTGATGGATTTATATATTGACAAACAATTTCATAATATAATGCAAAAATCAAAAAAAGCCACTGATGTTATCAAATATTCTGATCTAGATGTTAGCCGTATTTCTTCTACTGATTTAGAAGATAACGACCGCTCTAAAGGTCAAAAAATTGCCTATCCTAGATATGATCATCCCACCTTAGGCGCTGACCAAAGAATTTATATTCAATTTCCTTCTATTAAACTTATTACATATGGGGTACCTCGTGCAGGTGAATATTATCAAACAGAAAATGCAAGAGCATTTATTAAGCTTCCTCTAGACCTAGCTCTTTCAGAAATTCAACAGCTTGTTGATAAAATGAAAGCTATTGATACTCATTTTTCTTCTCAAGAATTTGCTGAAAAACTTTTGGGTAAGAAATGGAATAAATATACCTATCAATCTATTTTTCGTGAAGTTATTGTAGATGAAGACGATGACCAAAAATCTAAAGTTAAAGGAAAGTATGAAAATAAAATTAAATATCCTTATATGAAACTTAAACTTGACACAGATTATGAATCTGACAAGGTAATTACGAAAGTTTTTCGCAAAGACACTATTAATGGTGAAAAGAAACGTACAGAAATCTCTCCTTTTAACAATCTTGACGAATTCACAAAAGTTGTTTCTTGGCAATCAACTATTCGTCCGATTGCAATGATGACTAAATTTTGGGTTCAACCTATTACTAACAAGAATCCTTCTTGGGGTGTAACATTTAAAATTAAAAAGATGGAAGTTGAACTTGCACAAAAATCTAATGCAGGTAACTCATTTATGAATTCTGATGCATTTCTTGATTCTGATGATGAAGAATCTAGTTTACCTACAACTATTCAATCTCAACCAATAAAAGCTATTGTTCAATCTAAAGCTGTTGCTCAAGTAGAATCAGACGACGATTCCGAAGAAGAAGAAGAAGAAGAAGTTAAACCTAAAACTGTTGTTGTTTCAAAGAAAGTAGTAGCAACAGTTGAATCTGACGATGATTCAGAAGAGTCTGAAGAAGAAAAACCAGTTGTAAAAGCAAAACCTGTATCTAAGGCTACTCGCGGAGGAAAAGCTAAAGCCGCAAATGCATAAAAGAATTAAAAAATTAATTGATTTAAAGATGATTATTTAATTATATTATATACATAATATGAATTTACAAGAACCTTTTAGAATCCATCAGATTGACTATAACAATTTAATTTATACTAAAATAAAAACTAATGAAGTAAAAAAAATTATATTCATAAAATATAATGATACAAATAATTGTAAACCATTTGTAATTCAAATACCAACTTTATTAAATTTAAATGAACCTGTTAAAATTAGTGAAGAATATTATGAATTAGAAGTTCCTTTAATGACTCAAGAAAAAGATAAATCATCTAGTTTAATTAATTTTTTCGAAGAATTAGATAAAAAAATTGTTCAAGATGCTAAAACAAATTCAAAAACTTGGTTTGAAGGTAGTATTCAATCTAATTCTATTAAATATAAAAAAATAATTAAAGAATCGGACCTTTATAAAGATGGTGTAATTAAAATAAAGATTATTAATAACTTGGAATTCAAGACAATGTTACAAATAGAAAATAAAAAAAGAATAAGTATTAAAGAATTACCAGTAAATTCATGGTGTAAAATGTTACTTGAAATTTATGCAATTGTTATTAATATTCAAAATAATACATTTTCTTTATTTCTAAGACCTATTATTTTATCATTTAAGGAAAAAGAAGTAAGTAATTATAATTATAAATTTTTAGAAGATTCTGATTCTGAAAAAGAAGATATTGATATACCAGATAGTGAAATAAATGGTATATTTATTAAAAAAATAAAAGATAATAATTATGAATTTCTGAAAGAAAATAATAATACATCTAGTCAAGTTAATATAATATCTTCTAAAGAAGATTTAAATTTACAAACTTTTCATACCCAAATTTTAACTTCAACTACAGAATCATCAATTGAATCATCTACTAGTTCAAATAATCAGAGTGATAAAATTGAATCATCTACTAGTTCAAATAACAATAGTGATAAAATTAAATTATCTGAATCATCAGATAGTTCTGATAAAACAGAGGAATTATTAAACAAACTATTAGACACCAAAAATTAAAAAAAATCACTATAAAGAATTTATTACTTTAAGATTTATATGACCGATAGTGAAAATATTTCACTGGTTAATGAACCGTTTAAAATAAGTAGCGATACTACTAAACGACTAAGTGAAACAAGAGAACAAAATAATGAACTTTTCAAAGTTATACAATTAACTTCTCAAGAATTAGTTAGATTGAAAGGAAATGATGAATTTTATGATAATACAAATAATTCAGAAAAATTTATAGATATTGTTTTAGGAAATTGTGAAATTTCAATTAGATTAATCGATCATTTTGTAACTAAATATTCAAAATTTAATAAATGTAATTATAAATTAAATGATATTGATAAAGAAATAATTTTTAATGTTCATTTTGATTATAAAAATCAATTAAAGCATTATCAAAAAACTCATTTTGACCCATTTAGTAGAGGTGACCGTATACCATTTTTCATGAATGGTACTTGTATAATAACAACAATAGGACAATTAAATTTTTTTAGATGGTTTATATCAAAAAAAGTCTTTAATTATTTATTAGAGAAGAAAGATGATGTTTATAATGATATGAATAAAAAGAATAAATTAGAAAAAAAAGCAATAAAAAAAATAAGTAATCTATTTAAAATGAAAGACAAACAATTCAGTGATATTCAAAAGAAACCATTATTATTATGTTCACCTAAAGATATAGACAAAAAAGTAGTAAAAATACTAGTTTCATTTGAATAAAAAAAATTGACAGAATCATATCTTGTTGACCAAAATTTATTACTATAATGCCAAATAATAAGAAAGTAGAGCCATCAACTCCTAATAAGGTCGACACTAAAAAGACTGAAGTTAAAGGAAAATCTGAATCTAAAGATGTAAAAGAAGTTAAAGAGGTAATTAAAAAAGAAGAAGTCAAAAAAGAGGTAATTAAAAAAGAAGAAGTCAAAAAAGAAGTAGCGCCCAAAGAAACAAAAAAATCTGCTTCTAAAATTATTGTTGAAGATGTTGAAGACACTGACGATGAAGAAGAAGAAGAATCTGAAAATGAAATTGGTTCTGAAGAAGAAGATGAAAAGAAACAAATCAAAGAAAAAGAAAAGAAAGCCAAAAAAACTTTCTCAGAACTTACTACCGATTTTGAAAAAATATCTGCTGATATTAAAACAGTAGAATCTGATATTTCAGAAATTGAAAAAAATCTAAAAGTAAAAGAAAAAATGCGAAATGACCTTGAAAGACAAAGAAATAAAGTCTATCTACAAATGGGTCCTACGCATGAGGCAGCTGTAAAACAAGCTTTGAAAGAGAAACCTAAACGTCAAGGTAATAAAGATGGTGGTTTTAACAAAGAGCAACCTGTACCTCCCAAGCTAATTAAACTTCTTAAACTAGAAGAAGGAGTTAAAATGTCTAGACCCAAAATTATGAGTCTAGTGAATGATGAATTTAAATTACGAAATCTTAAACAAGGTCAAACTACAAAGCTTGATGAGGCAACTGCAAAAGCATTAGGAAAAAAAGAAGGTCGTGTAATTGAATTTACTGAATTTCAATCTTTCCTAAAAGAACTATATCAAGAGGCTTTCCCTGAAGGAACAAATAACACTGTTAGTCTAACTTAACAAAATAAACAACACTATTAAATAAAACTTTTTAACTATTGAAAAGTTTAATCTAATACATTTGAATTAAAGTCATTCGTGATGATTTTATATCAATAAAAGATTCTGAAGTAAATCCTGTTTTAAATATTTTTTTAATTAATTCTTTTGGATTATTTAATAATGTTAAATCATTATCTTCGACAATTTTCTTTATAATTAAATGCTTGATTATAAAATATGTAAAAGCTGGACTTGATTGTTTAATAGTCTTTTTTTCTTTATTTTCATTATTCCAATCTTCTAATTTAAATATATTATTTAAATTATTTGCTTGATTCTTTATAAATTCATATTCTATTTGAAATAAACTATTAACTGATTTTTCTGTTACTATTGATAAATAAACCAAATAATACAAAATACCATGTAAATCAGTAAAAGCTTCATAATAACTTTTAGGTCCATTAATTATAATAGGTATATCTTCATCATCAAAAGCCATATTTCTTACATCCAAGTCCATATAGTGAATTAG
>Ga0214919_10005311_pt1 | contig 18359 bp, 16 predicted proteins | sample LL1503_MetaG_FD_177994 | JGI IMG/M metagenome (GOLD analysis project Ga0214919, IMG submission 177994) | Freshwater microbial communities from Lake Lanier, Atlanta, Georgia, United States - LL-1503 | ecosystem: Environmental > Aquatic > Freshwater > Lake | place: USA: Georgia | collected...
TGCAAACTGCTTATCTAACTGTTCTCACGCTGAAAGCTCCTGCAAACTTGATGCATGGGCAGCACCAGATGGTGTTCCAAATCCTCATAGAACAGCACGCTTGGCCAGCCTTCGATCGCTGCTTGCGGTTAAAGAAGTCCCTTACTCAGCCGTCGATGAGGATCCTCAGCCGTAGGACCTTTTTACCCCCTGTAGGTGATCCGTTCAATAATGATTTAGAGAGCAGTTGGTTTCACGGCGCAATAGACTTACTACATTATGAGCACAGCTAGTGGTTCAGCGCAGATTCTTGATGATCTGGCTTTAGCCCATGCTCTAGCTGATTTAGCAGATGCAATTACCTTAGATCGCTACCAAGCTCAAGATTTAGTTATTGCGACCAAGCCGGACAACACTCCTGTCACCGATGCAGATCGCGCAGTCGAAACTGCCATCCGTGAAGCCTTAGCAACACATCGAACATCTGATGGTCTAGTAGGCGAAGAGTTTGGAAGCGATAAAGGAAGTTCTGGTCGCTACTGGGTTATTGATCCAATTGATGGCACAAAAAACTTTATGCGCGGTGTTCCAACCTGGGCAACCTTGATCGCACTAGTTCAAGTTGATGCAGCTGGCACTGAAGAGGTTGTAGTTGGAATTGCAAGTGCACCTGCATTAGCTCGACGTTGGGCTGCAGCTAAAGGTCATGGTGCAACGGTTCGCTTCAATGCTGGAAATGTCGATTATGAAATTGGCGATTCATCTGATGATGATTTTGCATACTCTGAAACAAAGAGTGATTTTCAGGCACACTCACTAGCTACCAATGAGAAGAAGATTTCAGTGTCAAAGGTTTCAACTCTTGCTAATGCATCTATTTCATACTCAGATTTTGTGGGTTGGGGAGATCGCCTAGAACCATTCCAAAAGATGCTGGCAGGTGCGTGGAGAACTCGCGGTATCGGAGATTTCTGGTCACACATGTTGGTGGCAGAAGGTGCGGTTGATGTTGCAATTGAGCCATCACTTGCCCTGTGGGATATGGCGGCGTTGGACATCATTGTTCGCGAAGCAGGTGGAAGTTTTTCAAATACAGCTGGCCAGAGTGGTCCATTTGGTGGAAGCGGAGTTTCAACCAATGGCGTACTTCATAACCAAGTTATAAAGGAGTTAAATCCATGAGCCAGCTACTGGAACCAACAACCCTTTCAGTTCAAGGAATGACCTGTTCTTCGTGTGTGAACTCAGTTGAAAAAGCGCTCAATAGTGTTGATGGCGTAAGCGCAACAATTAACTTTGCAACAGAAACAGCACACATTTTGGCCCCAGCTGAAATGAGCGCAAAAGAGTTAATAAAGATTGTTGAAAAAGCAGGGTATTCAGCATCTGTTTTAGCAGATGGCCAATCAATTACCTTGCACAGCAAGAAGTCAGCCCGAGCACTGTTCTTTGCATTTATCTTTGCCGTGCCTGCAGTAACTATTTCAATGGTCATGAGCTGGCACCATCAAATTGATATGTGGGTTCATGATGCTTTGGATGCAGCAGGTCTGCCACATCCTTTGTACTCACCAACGGCATGGGTGGTTATTGCACTCAGCGCTCCAGTTGTTTTATTAATCGCATATCCAATTCATAAAGCAGCGATTAGAAATCTTAAGCATCCAACAATGGATAACTTAATTTCCATGGGAACTCTTGCCGCGTTTGGCTGGTCTATTTATGCCAACTCAACTGGTGCCGGCGATGTGTACACCGAAGTTGCAGCAGGAGTTGTCTTCTTTGTAATTTTGGGTCGCTACCTTGAAACCCGCGCGAAGGCCAAAGCCAGCAGTGCGCTTTCTTCACTACTTTCTCTAGGTAGCAAAGAGGTAACAATCGTTCGTGGGGGATTCCCGCTGATTGTGCCAATCGAGCAACTACAAATTGGCGATGAGTTTGAGGTACGTCCAGGAGATCGCATCGCAACAGATGGCATTGTTGTTAAGGGCGAAAGCGCCGTTGATAACTCAATGCTTACAGGTGAAACAAAACCTGTAGATGTGCGTCCGGGCTCAGCCGTCATTGGTGCTGCTGTTAACCACAATGGTCGTTTAATTGTTCGAGCCACACGAGTTGGAAGTGACACAGAGCTTGCACGAATTACAGCGATGGTTATCAGTGCGCAAGGAACCAAAGCTCCAATTCAACGTCTTGCTGATCGAATTAGCGCCGTCTTTGTTCCTATCGTTACAGCAGGTGCGATCGCTACCTTTGCTGTTTGGTATGCAACCGGTTCAACTCTGACAGTTTCAATTTCACATGCAATCGCAGTTCTTGTCATCGCATGCCCATGTGCACTTGGTTTGGCTACTCCTGTTGCTCTATTGGTCGCATCAGGTCGTGGTGCAACGCGTGGAATTGTTTTGCGTGAGCCTCGCGTTCTAGAGGTAGCCCGCAAAGTAGATGTTGTTGTGTTTGATAAGACAGGCACACTTACTGAAGGTGTCATGCTGGTTCAGGATGCAACTGTTTCAACCGCAGCCGGTGCTGTTCTAGGTCGTTCATTTGCCGAGATTGTTACCGCAGAGAACATCATCGCATCGGCTCAAGCGATTGAATCTTTGAACAATCACCCTGTTGCACAATCAATTACACGGTATGCGTTGGCACACACCGCGTCTTCATCATCTATTCCGAGCTCTTCTCGTCCTACCTATGCGGTTTCAGATTTCTCTGTAACCCCAGGATCAGGTGCGGCAGGCCGCGTCTCAATTCTTTCGCAATCACCAGTTGTTCTGATTGGTTCACCTGCTGCAGTTGCACATAGCTCAACAGAGTTTCATCCAGAAATTAAAGCTGCGGTTGATCGAGGACAAGCAGCGGGATTAACGCTGGCGGTTCTTGCTTGGGATGGCATTGCATTGGCTGTCTTTGCAGTGGGAGACCAACTCAAGAGCGATGCAGCTCAAACAGTTTCCGCCCTGGTTGATATGGGAATTACTCCATGGCTTGTAACTGGCGATAGTTCTGAGGTTGCCGCAACAGTTGCACAAACAGTTGGAATTGATGCAGCTCATGTTATTTCTCATGCATTACCTGAAACCAAGTTAGAGATTGTTGAACGGTTGAAGAGTGAGGGCCACACAGTCTTGATGATTGGAGATGGCATTAATGATGCCGCTGCCCTAACCGCTGCACATCTTTCAATGGCAATGGGAACAGGTACCGATACCGCCATCAATAGCGCCGATATCACCTTGATGAATAGCGGACTCGGAAGCGTTGTTTCTGCACTGAAACTTTCTACTAAGACTTTAAAGATCATTCGTATCAATATGGGATGGGCTTTGATCTATAACGTGATTGGCATTCCAATTGCAGCGGCTGGTTTGTTGTCACCGTTGTATGCAGCAGCCGCCATGGCAGCGAGCAGCGTTCTCGTTGTTACTAACTCGTTGAGAATCAAATAAAAAGTTTGATCACTCGCTAGAGAGCCGCTTCAACCTCTCTGCGCTTCGTTTTTCAAACTTTTTATTCACCCATAAGAGCAGAAAACAACGAGTCCGCTGGGAGTATATGAAAGCAAAAAGGGCCCTCTATGAGGACCCTTTTGTGCTGTTGTGACTAGTAGCGGGGGCAGGATTTGAACCTACGACCTCTGGGTTATGAGCCCAGCGAGCTACCGAGCTGCTCCACCCCGCGTCGGTAGACGTAATCTTATGTCCACACATAGATAAAGACCAAATCCATGCAATTGCTCGCATGAATCTGGCCTTTATCTCAAGCTATTAATAAGTACTTCTTCACAGAGTGTATGAAGATTTACTTATTGCGTTTACTACTTATTGTTCTGCGCGTTGATCGCTGCATCAAGTGCAGACTTCAATCGCTTTTGTGCTCTGTCATACGCTGCAAAATCTCCCTTTGCAAGTGCGGCAAGACCATCTGCGTACGCTTGCTTTGCACTAGCTAATGAGTTTGCAAGGGATGAGTTAGTGGTTGTACTACCTGTTGTACCGCCAGTAGTTCCACCTGCTGCGGTTCCGGAGTTTCCACCGAATACCTGATCAAGTGCACCCTTTAATGTGTCGTCATAACCAATTTGATCTCCGAAGGAAACCAGAACCTTCTGAAGCAATGGATATGCAGCGGTGTTTGATGTCGCCTTCACATACACAGGTTGTACATACAAGAGACCTCCACCAACTGGAAGTGTTAACAAGTTTCCAAGCACAACATCAGAGCCACCACGACGAAGTAGTGACAATGAGTTTGCAACCTCAGGCTTTGCTTCGAAGTTAGAAGCTACCTGTGAAGGACCTGCAACGTTGGTGTTACGAGGTAGTTGAAGAACTGAAATCTTTCCGTAATCAGGACCTGGATCTGAGTTAACAACAGCAAATGCAGAAAGGTTTTCACGACCACCACGCGGAACAAATGGAGTAGTCAATGAGAAGGCAGGCTTCTTTGAACCTGGCATTTGAAGAGTTAAGTAGTAAGGAGGTTGCGCAGATGCGTTAGCTCCAAATGTTGAAGGATCACGAGGTACGCGCCAGAAATCCTGACCACCGTAGAAAGCCTCAGCTGTTTTCACATGGTACGAACTTAGGATTTCACGCTGTACGCGGAAGAGATCTTCTGGATAGCGAATGTGCTCCAAAAGCTCTGCAGAGATCGCGCTCTTTGGCTTCACAGTATTTGGGAAAGCTTTTGACCATGTCTTGAGAACAGGATCTTTCTCATCCCACTCGTACAAAGTCACAGTTCCGTTGTAAGCATCAACTGTGGCCTTCACTGAGTTACGGATGTAGTTAACGCTCTGATTTCCCTGCGCAGCAATTGATGCAGAGTTTGCTGTTAACGCATCTGCTGTTGCATTAGAAAGAGTTGTCTGACGTGCATATGGATATCCAGCACTTGTTGTGTAGCCATCAATAATCCACATGATCTTTCCATCAACCAAGGCTGGGTATGGATCTCCATCAAGAGTTAACCAAGGAGCAACCTTCGATACACGATCGCGAGGGTTACGTTCAAAGAGAATCTTTGAATCCTTGTTGATCAAGTTAGAGAGAAGAATTCTCTGCTCCTGATACTTCAGGGCAAATACAACCTTATTCAGTAGTGAACCAACTGGAACTCCACCAGTACCGGTGTATGTGTAGTTGCGCTGACCATTTGCAGATGTGTCATCTGGGTAGTCAAACTCAACTGGAGTATCTGTCTTTACGCCACCAATGATTGAGTAATCGGGAACATTTTCACCAAAGTAAACACGTGGTTCGAACTTTCCAAGTGCTCCTGTTGGTGGAAGGTTTCCAACTGTAAAGGAAGGCTTTCCATCGGCATCGCGCTCATTTCCGTATGCTGCAACAAAACCAAAACCGTGTGTGTACACAAGGTGATCGTTAATCCAGTTACGTGAAGGGTTACCTTCAATATTCAATTCGCGAACTGCAACAACAACATCACGCTTCACACCATTTACTGTGTAGCGATCAATATCAAGTGACTCAGGGAAGCTGTAGTACGGACGAATCTGCTGGAGTTGTCTAAAGGTTGGTGACAACACATTTGGATCCATCAAACGAATATTGGCAATTGTTGCCGCATCATCTGCAAGCTGGCCGGTGTTTGTTGAATCAGTCGCCTGATAATCGCTTACAGAGACATTGTCCAAGCCGTATGCAGCTCGAGTTGCATCAATATTTCGCTGAATGAATGGAGCTTCCTTAGAAGATTCACTTGGCTTTACTTGGAACTGCTGAATGGCTCCTGGGTAAAGACCGGCGATTAATACTGATGAAACAACCAATAGCGCTGTACCTGCGGCTGGAAGTACCCATGAACGACGAACAATGTTTGCAAAGAACAAAAGCGCACAGATCAAAGCGATACCAGCAAGGATCGCCTTGGCTGGAAGAACAGCGTTGACATCTGTGTAAGTAAGACCGGTAATCAGCTTGCTCTCCTTAAGAGCAAGTGCGTAACGATCAAACCAGTAAGCGACAGCCTTTAGCAGAACAACAAGACCAAGAAGGATGGAGAGCTGAACGCGGGCTGCAACTGTTGTGCGATCTTCCTGAACTTGAAGACGAATTCCTCCATATAAGTAGTGGACAGCTACAGATGCAAGGATCGCAAGAATTGCGGTTGAGATTCCCCATGAAATTAATGTTTGCCAGAACGGTAGGCGGAAGGCAAAGAAGGAAATATCCATGTTGAACTGTGGATCTTTAACTCCAAAAGGGGTTGAGTTCTTAAACAACAACCAAGTGCTCCACATTTGTGCACCAGCAGAACCGGCAAAGTAAAACAGTGCAGCTGATAGACCTAAAAATAGTGGGCGACGAATTGGTTCAACCTGTGAACGGTAACGCTCGAGATTGTCTGCCTCAATACTCATTGGTACATAGAGCGGACGACGCTTGTACGCCAATAAAACGTTAAACATCACAATCAGCGATGTCACTAATCCTGCGACAATAAACATTGTTGCCTTAGTTGTCAGAATTGTTGACCAGGTGCTTGTGAAGTTAACTGATTTAAACCACAACCAATCGGCATAGAAACCACTGAGTGCCGTGAAGATCGCACCAGTGATTACAAGAATTCCAATCGTTAATGCGAGAGGGCTCTTGCGGCCTTTGAGTTGGAAGGATGGGCGTTGAAACTGGGGGTTATTCGTCATGGGGCAAAGTTACTGCAAGGGCAATTGCCTCACCAATCAGGATCTACGCCAAGAAGGCCAGAAAGGTGAATACCACCTGAGAGTTAAAGCCAAAGGGCTACCTCCTGCACACAAGTTGCAAAGAGTTGGCTTTTATCGCCCGCTGCGCTCCAGATAATTTATAGCTTGTGCCAATGTCGCAACAGTGACCACTTTTATCCCATCTGGAACATTGCTGATCTCTTCTGCGCTATCTACTGGTGCAAAGAAGAGTGTGGCTCCGACTTTTTTAGCCGACATGATCTTTTCATTAATGCCGCCGATTGCACCGACTACGCCGCGCTCTGTAATGGTTCCAGTTCCTGCAATATGTCGACCATCCAATAAATCCTGCTCCGTCAATAACTCAACAAGGCCAATAGAAAATACCAATCCACCACTAGGGCCACCGGTTTCACCGACCTTGAACTTAATCTTTGTAGTATCCAATAATTGTGCGCGCTCTACTCCAGCAGCTTTTGTACTAGCCATAATCTCTGGATGGGCTTGCAGATAGTTAACGGCAGCAACAATTGCTTTATCCTGCGAATTCACCATGTCTTCTTTAGCTTGCTTACTTTCCTCTTCTGCGGTGACACCAGGTGGATAGATCGCAGATTTTGGATAAACAGCACGATCTCCACTAATCCATGAGTACACAATCTCTGGACCAAAGATCCAGGTATCAGGATTTGTAACTCTGATCGACATTAAATCAATGCGTCCAGTTGCTGGATAGTTTTTCAGATCCTTAAATGTGATTACACCCTTGAAAATATTTTGTGCTTCACCAGGAAGAACAATTGCATAGGGCAGTGGTGCGATTGTTGCAAGGGCAAAGAAGATTCCTAAAGTCCAGGTTACTAATCGTGGAAGGCGTGAGAATCTCATCATCCGAAAGTTAAACATTGGCGCGAGATTAAATCGGCGACCTAGTTAGATGACCCAGAGTCGACAGATCCACCATCAAAGAATCCATCATTTAATCCATCTTTATCGTCAGCGCCAGCCACCGAAGAGGTAGTAATGATCGCCGCACCACCTGATGAAGCATCACGAGCTTGGGAGTCTCGAAGTGAATCCTGAAAACGTTGGAACTGTCCAACAGATCGCTGAGTTTCTTGCTGAAACTTTCCTTGGAACTTTGTAACCCATACGACATAGGCCAGGGCACCGATGAGTCCAACTGCGGGAACTACCCACCAGATTAATGCTGCGAAAGCGTTGGACATGAGCCCAGCCTACTAGTTAGTGCTGTGCAGCGCAGACCAGTGTCGGGAATGCAACTCTGGGAATGCGACTCTGGGAATGCAATCTTGGGAATGAAATGGCATGCGAAGTTGTTCTAACACTGGGAGGATTGATCCATGACACCTTTTGGCTTCACACCAGGAAACTCAGATGACTCTAATGAGCCAGTTGATTTTGCTGCCATGATGCAACAGATGCAGCAACAGATTCAAGAGCAGTTCTCAAAACTGGGAATCAATGCATCAGGTTTTGGTGGTTCTACTGAAGCCCTTCCCAAGAACCTTGTTCGCGATACCGCTAAGAAGTTTGCGACCGCGCAAGGCTCTGCACCAATTGGCGCAAATGATGTATCCGATGTTGAACAAGCATTTTCTATTGCAGAGCTATGGCTCAACGATGCAACATTTTTCCCGCAATCTCCCAATCTGGGAAATGTTGCCTTAGCTCGCACCGATTGGGTTGACACAACCTTGGCGGGATGGCAAACAACTGTTGAACCGCTAGCAATCGGTTTGTCCTCTGCAATTGGTGAACTACTTAAGCAAGCAGGTACAGGTGATGGTTCACCTCTTGGTGGAGATGATCCATCTCGACAAGAAAACATGCAGCTTCCCATCGGAATGATCTCCGCTCTTCTCAACTCTTTTATTGGTTCATTGATCGCAACTCAGCTTGGACAAGCGATCGGGGGGTTAGCTGGCAAGGTGACCGGCGCACATGATGTGGGTTTACCGCTGATTGATGCTGCTTATCCAACACTTGTTCCTCAAAATATTAAGGAATGGGCAACTGATTTAGATATACCAATGGATGAGGTTCGCATCTTCCATGCACTGCGCGAAGCAGCGATTGCACGATTGTTTGCTCATAACCCTTGGTTAGTTTCGTACATTCGCACAGCGATTACCGATTACGGCAAGGGCATCAACATTGATATGGATGCTATTCAAGAACAAGCACAACGCGCACTTGAATCAGGCAATGGTTTTGATCCTTCAAACCCAGAAAGTTTCACAATCGCGCTCAATGATGGAATTTTCACACCACAAGAATCACCAGCACAGCGTGCTGCGTTAACTAAGTTAGAGACAGCTCTTGCATTGATTGATGGATGGAGCGAAGAGGTTGTGGCACTTGCTGCAGGTGATCGTCTTCCAAATATTGCAGCACTTCAAGAAACATTGCGACGTCGTCGTGCAACATCTGCACCGGCGCAACAACTCTTCTCTTCACTTTTAGGTTTACAGGTTTCACCACGACTTGCACGTGAAGCAACAGCTTTTTGGAAGCAGGTTCGCGAGTTAAAGGATGTTGAATCACGTGATCGTGTGTGGAGTGGAATTCTTCCAACTGCAGATGATTTATTAACACCTGAGAGTTTCATGAAGAGCCTTGAAATACCCGACGATCTATCTGGGCTGCTCTAGAAATAGAAAAGCGAACTCCCCGGTCACTTGCTCTAAGTCAGCCTTCCCCTTGCTGACGTAGAACTGTTATCCGAGGAGTTCGTAGTCGTAAAGTAAGTCTTTCGGGGCGGTTTATCAAATGAGAACCACGTTGACAAAGGGCGTTTTTCTCCGATAGTGGAGATTTTTTTGGGTCCATATTTCGGCAAACATTTACCCGTAATCTTTGCCATCTCATCTGGCTACTGTGTTTTCTATTATGAGAAAAAGAAATCGCGGCATCGATCCCACAATCTCTCAAGGATTAGTTGAGAGATGTCCTACTATTTTTCAATGACCATCCACCAGGAGAATTTTCCAGAGCAGGAAAGCTCTCGCGCATTTGTGGAGCCAACATTGGATGGCGAAACTCTGCCTGGAATCTCAGAGGGCGAGATTATTGTCATTAGATCCACACGCAGAAAGAAAAATATCTCCGCATATCGCCAAGGTGGACGGATAGTTGTCTCAATTCCTGCTCGAATGAGTAAGGCGGATGAGCGAGCGATGGTGCCCGAGATGGTTGCCAAGATTCGTGCGCAGGAGGCAGCGGCCACGATGAGCGAGGAACGGCTCTGCAGCAGGGTTGATGAGCTGTTGACCGAGCTCGCCCCTGAAATCTCCCTGCGTCCCTCCTCTATTGCGTGGAGGGGAATGCGCGAGCGCTGGGGCTCCTGCACCAGCACCGATCGAACGATCCGGATCTCAGACCGGCTGAAGGGGGCGCCTGACTATGTTTTGGATTATGTCCTCTTCCATGAGGCGATCCACCTCCAATTTTTTGACCATGGCCCAGAATTCAAGGCGCTCCTGTCCAGATTCCCCCTTGAAGCCCAGGCTGAGGCGTATTTGAGCGGGTATGAGGCTGCCGAGAACGCTTTGACCGCCCCAGAAGCTCTTAAAAAACTTCTAAATAAAGGTGCGTAGTTAGGCTCATTTGAGCGTGTTGGCGAGTAACCTCATACACGAACGCCTGCCCCACACGGGGAGCATCCCGATGGGATCGCAAGCGTCGATAGGAGGAAAAGAATGAGTGCAGAGACATACAAAGGTGACGCTTACTGCGTTAAGTGCAAAGAGAAGCGTGAATTCGAAGGAACTGTAAAGGTTTCTGACTCTGGTCGTCGCATGGCACAAGGCATCTGCCCAGTGTGTGGCACCAAGGTCAATCGCATCCTTGGCAAAGCACAGTAATTAAATTTCGTTTCGCGTAAGTGAGCTCTCGTTCACTTGCGAACGTCTAGCGTTACAAAAGGCCCTCGCACTATCCGGTGCGGGGGCCTTTTGCTTTGCCATTTAATTGAAAACCGAGTTATCAGATTCAGTAGGCAAGCAATCCCACGCTGAATTTCCCGCTTCTTCTTTTTCTTCACCTTCTGGCTTCGGCGACTTAATCACGAGGATTCAGTTAATGCAAAGAACAACAATCCTTTGGGTGCTTGGAACAACTCTCTCGGTAACTAAACACCGAACCGCTCCACAGATTTGGACACCCATCATCTGAGCTGCGCTCGCCAACTCCATTGTTCGGGGATGAGCACATATACCGAGAATAAAGATGAAACACCCTTAGCGAAAACAGAAAGAGAAATAGAAACACAATCTCAAAAAGCAAGACGTAAATATGTTCGAGGCTCTCGACCTGCACGGGTAACAAGAATCTCCATTGAACAATCACAGATTGAGTCAGCTACACCATTAAAGCCTCGGCTGAAAAATGGAGTTCACTTGAGTGCGCCAATTGCAGAGGTCGAGAGCTCACTCATTATTGCAACTGCTCATCGTGCGATCACAATTCATCATCCCGGTGCACGAGCGATCATTGCAAAGTTTGATGGCGAGCATTGCGCAGATGAGATTAGTGATGAGATCAATGCACCAGTAGAAGTTGTCGAAAATGTCATTACGCAATTGTTGAATGCGCATTTGCTTGATGTAACTAAGTCAAAGGTTCGGTTACACAATCGCTTTCATTCGCCAATTGCAGAAAGAGCTGCACATACAGAGGATCAAAGCAATGACGCTTCCTATCGCCAACTGCAGCAGCGAATGGTTTCCGAGTTAAGTCAGACAACGTGGGTCGAGGGAGTTGTCGATGGTGGTGTGGAACTACTGTCATCTCGTCAGAATTTTGGGGTTGAGATCTATGGAAGCAACCGAGTGGCAACCCTTATTTATAACGCTTTATTGGCAAGTGGTGTGACAAACACCAGATTTTCTCTGACCTCTCGCAGAGGTAATACTCCAATAGGGGATTCGGATTTAGGTACAGGAGTTTTACGCACAACTGATTATGGTTTGAATTACGTCTCACGTTTAGAGGAGCTTTCGCGTGAATGGTCGCTATTTCCGACTCCATCAAAGAATGTGAAGGGCAGTATTAAGGCGGTAATTCCCGAGCGGAATTTACGCATAGTTGTTGGTCGATACCCTGTCGAACTTGTTGATCAATTAATGCGTGATGGGATTGATCATCTCTTTGTCGGACAGATTGTTGGCGGGGCTGCATTATGTGGCCCACTAGTAATACCAGCGAAATCTCCTTGTAAGAGTTGTGTGGAACTTGGAACCTCTGAGCGTTTTGGAATGGATCAGCTCCAACCTCTCCTTGGACATTGTGACGAACTTCCGGTTTCTGTTGGGTTTCAAGTTGCTGGAGTTGCGACCCATGCCGTCCTTCAATTTATTGATACAGGAACAAGTGAGTTCATCGGTTCGCAACTGACATTTGATTATCAATCTCCGGTTCGAGGGGGAGTCACACGGTATGCACGCCATCCCAAGTGTTCATGTCAATGGATGTGAATGTGCAGTATCCACAAGTCTTTAATGGGTGCAATTAATTGGAAGGTAGCGGATTACTTTTCACAGTAAGAGCACTCAATAAGTAATGAAGTGAGCCGATTTGGCGACATCATTCAACTGCAGTGGTCTTACACATCAATTTAGTTTTTACCCAAGATCAGAAAGAGGAAATATGAAAAAAGTAATGGAACATGCATTTTCAGCTGAGATCGCCCTTCGACAAAAATTAATCACGATGCAGGATTCATTCTTTGCTCGTCTGAAGGATGATCGAGGAGATGTGCCGGGATGGGTTCTTGTTGTATTGATGACCACCGGTCTAGTAACCGCTATTTGGACTATTGCCGCGCCTCGACTAACTGCAATTCTTAAGAATTCTCTGGACTCAATGAATGGAATTCGTTAGATGATTCGGCACCCTTTGGAAGAAGTGAATCATTAGATGCATCGAGCACATCAAATCCTGACTCGCTTCCGCGCGGCTGTTGCTCGTGAGGATGGGAATGTTGAAAGCGCTTTAGTCATTATTCCCTTGATGGTTCTCTTCTTAATTGGTGCTCAGATCATTGCTGCAACCAATATGCGAAATGCTGATTTAGCGATGGCGCAAGGCGATGCTGCAGCGCGTGCGATCTCTCAAGAGTTTCACCCCGACGATGAAATTGTTGAGATCGGCGGCAGAGTTGAAAAGATCCGCGTTTTGGTAACCCATCGATCCCACACAGTTCCGCAATTAGTTCCAGGCTTGATTGAACTAATGGGTGGCGCACCTGTCACCGATGTAGTTGGTGTTGCTGTTGTTGAGCCCATTAATAATTGAAAGCCAAGAATCTAGAGGTCAATTGAAATGAATTGGAAAGTTACAGGGTTGGACTCTCGCCCGAGAGCACGTTTTTCTCAAGAAGATGGTGGAGCAATAGTTGAGTTTGTAGCTCTTGCGATACCGCTTTTTATTCCGATCTTTATCTATCTCAATAGCTTCTCATCGGTCAGTGCTAATGAGCAGATAGCACGTTCAATGGCTCGTGAAGTATTAAGAGTGTATGTAATCAGCGAAAATGATGGTGCGGCACAAGAGATTTCGGGCAGAGCAGCACAGTTGTTAGCGAGGCAATGGAAGTTAAGCGATACGGAGGTTGCCTCGTTGCGCACAACAATGGATTGCTCTCATTTTCCTTGTTTGACAGCCAATGGTCGAATCAAGCTAACCCTTTCCTTTATTGATGATGAAACACGACGAAAGGTTTCAGCAAGTGCGCAAGAGCATCTCAGTCCATGGCTGTAAATCACATGGACAAATAGGAATAATGCTCAGGAGGAGATTGAACTCTGAACGGGGATCAATCTCTGTCGTCGTAATCGGCCTCTTTGTTCTCACCGTCGCATCCCTTATGGTGATGACAGATGTTTCAGCGCTTATTGTTGCAAAGCGCTCATTGGTTCAAGCCACTGAGGCAGCGGCACAACGCGGTGTTCATACCCTAGACAAGAGTGAGTATTACCAGGGTAAAGGAAATATGTTCACTGCACCTCTAGCTATTGCAACGCAGCGGGAACATCCAACAATTCCAATCGATTGTTCCCGTGGAGGCGTAGAAGTTCTCTTGGAACTTAACTCTTGGAGCAATGATGAAAGTAATATGAAATGGCAGCAGTTAAAGGGAGTTCAACTCACTAGCTTTTCCTGTGACGGTGCTTTGCTAGACATCAGTACACGTTCCGAGATGAAACTTCCCTTCAAAGTTCCATTTACGACTATAGATTCAGTTTTCCTGACAGCAACCGCTGGCACCACAAACACAGTTCAAGAGGGTTTCTATCTATTTGGTTTCAGGCTTCATTAGATCTTTACTTCAGGCTTCATTAGAGTTTTATTTGTTGTCTGTTAGTTCAGACTCTCATTCAATGGCAGGCAACTCCTATAAATCAGCAACTGAAAGTGCCTTCAATTAATTCTCCTCACCCAACGCTTAAGTAATCATGTGTTCGCCTGCCCTTGCTGAGTTGGCTATCCTTATCCCATGGCCGCACGCGAGTATCAATTAGAGATAGATGCGATTGATGCGACCCTTGTTTCAATTGAAAAGGTTTTAGATCTACCAAAGCTTCGTAAGCAAGCAGAAGAACTTGAGGTAGAAGCAGGCGCTCCTAATCTGTGGGATGACCCAGAGGCGGCACAAAAGATCACCAGCCGTTTGTCTCGCGTGCAATCAGAGATTGCAAAGTTATCAGGGCTTCGCCAACGTGTTGAAGACCTGCCGATCCTCTTTGAGTTAGCAGCAGGAGAGCCAGGTGGAATTGATGACGCCGAGAAAGAGTTGGATGCGGTTAAGAAATCTGTCAGTGAGTTAGAGGTTCAAACACTTTTGAATGGCGAGTATGACGATCGCGATGCACTGATAACTATTCGCTCTGAAGCTGGTGGAGTAGAGGCCGCTGACTGGGCTGAAATGATTATGCGAATGTATTTGCGCTACTGCGAACGTCACTCATTCAAGGTTGATGTACTTGAAACATCGTATGCAGAAGAGGCGGGAATCAAATCAACAACCTTTAAAGTTTCTGCACCGTATGCTTACGGAACATTGTCAGTTGAACAAGGCACACACCGTTTAGTTCGCATCTCTCCATTTGATAGCCAGAGCCGACGCCACACATCATTTGCTGGTGTTGAAGTAGTTCCTGTTGTTGAACAAAGTGATCACATAGAGATTGATGAAAAAGAGATTCGCGTTGATGTGTATCGCTCTTCTGGTCCTGGTGGCCAGGGAGTTAATACAACCGACTCCGCCGTGCGATTAACCCATATTCCAACTGGGATTGTGGTCTCTTGCCAGAATGAACGTTCTCAGATTCAAAACAAGGCAACCGCAATGGCCGTACTTCAGTCCAAGTTGTTAGAGCGCCGCCGCCAAGAAGAGCAGGCAAAGATCAATGCGCTCAAGGGTGATAACTCAGGTTCGTGGGGTAATCAGATGCGTTCTTATGTATTAGCGCCGTATCAAATGGTGAAGGATTTGCGCACAGATTATGAAACAGGAAATACATCTGCGGTGTTGAATGGCGAAATCGATGAATTTATCGAAGCCGGAATTCGCTGGCGTCGCAGTTCATAATTCCTGAGAATCGGCTGGAGTAATTTTCTCAGTAAGCAATTGCTCATTCAAAGCTGTGAAGAGTAGGTGAATTCTCAATTTTCGAAGGTAAGAATTCTAAGAAATCGTATCTTTGTCTCAACTGTTCGAATCCATCCAGGTGCGTGACAATAGTCAGACCCAGGATTTCGATGAATTGCTTACCTAGAAAATTGAGTAAGCGTGGGATTCGAGGAATCTCACACTTTCTTCAGGCTCAAACTCGCGTTAGATCCGAGTATTTCCGCCTGACTTCCTTAAACTAAGCGCAGGTCGAAGGTGGTTCCCCGAACTCCACCCCGCAGATGCAATGGGAGATTTAATGATTCGCTTCGAGAATGTCACCAAGATTTATCCAGGTCAGGAGCGCCCAGCTCTTGATTCTGTAAATCTTGAAATCGTAAAGGGCGAGTTTGTCTTCCTTGTCGGTCTTTCCGGTTCAGGTAAGTCAACCTTCTTGCGTTTGGTTCTTCGCGAAGAACGTCCAACCTCTGGTGCGATCCATGTTGCTGGAAAAGATCTTGGAACCTTGTCAAAGCACAAAGTTCCAGAGCTTCGACGTTCAGTAGGAACTGTTTTCCAGGATTTCCGTTTGCTACCAAACAAGACAATTACAGAAAACGTTGCATTTACTTTGCATGTTTTGGGTTACTCCCAAAAAGAGATTAACCGCGAGGTTCCAGAGGTTCTGGAACTAGTTGGTTTGGAAGATAAGGGCGATCGTTTGCCATCAGAGATTTCAGGTGGAGAGCAGCAGCGTGTAGCGATTGCTCGCGCATATGTAAGCCGCCCACCAATTCTTATCGCTGATGAGCCAACCGGAAACCTTGACCCAGCAACATCTGTGGGAATTATGAAGTTGCTCGATCGCATTAACCGCGAGGGCACAACAGTTTTGATGGCTACACACGATGCAGGCATCGTGGATCAGATGCGCAAGCGCGTTATCGAGCTCGATGGCGGACATGTAATCCGCGATCAGGTTCGTGGTGTTTACGGGTACACGGGTTAAGGGCGGGGAGAGAGAACATGCGCGCACGGTTTCTTCTAAGTGAGGTCCGAATTGGCCTTCGTCGTAACTTAACTATGACCTTTGCTGTTGTTGTAACGACAGCAATTTCACTGTCATTGCTTGGTATAGGCCTTCTTTCAAATGCTCAAGTAGGAGCGATGAAGGATTATTGGTATGACAAGATCGAAGTATCGGTATTTTTGTGTGGAAATCTCTCAGACTCTCCATCATGTGCAGCCGGTGCTGTAACCGCTGATCAGCGTTTATCGATTCAACAGGATCTACAAGAGATGACAGTGGTGGATAGCGTTTTCTATGAATCACAATCACAAGCATTTGTTCGCTTCCAGGAACGTTTTAAGGATTCAGCGATTGCACAAAATGTGACAGCAGATCAGCTTCCAGAGTCATTCCGCGTAAAGCTGAAGGATCCAGAGCAGTTCTCGGTAATTGTTAGCGCATTTAGCGGTCGCCCAGGTGTTGATGTAGTTCAGGATCAACGCGCAATTCTTGAAAAGTTCTTTAAGTTATTGGCGGTTCTTCGTAATGGTGCTTTAGCTGTTGGCTTGGCATCTGTGTTAACCGCAGCGCTCTTGATTTCAAACACCTTGCGTATTGCGGCATTTAACCGTCGTCGTGAAACAGGTGTGATGAAACTTGTTGGCGCTTCATCATGGTCGATCCAACTTCCATTCTTGCTCGAAGGTGTTATCTCAGCTGTAATCGGTTGGGGATTAGCAACTGGATTGCTTGCAGGATTGAAGAGCGTGGTTGATTCACGTGTTGCTCCACTTCTGTCCTTTACTAACTTCTTTGGGTGGCGTGAAGTCTGGGTTTCATCGGCGTACTTGCTAGCCACAGGCTTGGTTGTTTCAATCCTCGCCTCAGTGATTACGCTGCGCCGCTACCTCAAGGTATAACTCGTTTCATTCTTATAAGAAGGGCTCCTGAGAAATTGGGGGCCTTTCTTTATGTGTTCATCTCCATAGTGAATAAGTCCTCGCTTGCGTGCCTGATAATTGATGACTTTGGATGGCTACGTGGTGCATCTCTTGCAATCCGAGTGAGAGAATTGGATCCTGCAATTCAATAGTTGAGTTGCTAAAAACATGGGGCGGTGATGCGGCATGGTTAAAGAGATAGGCCGCAAGGTCATTGCTCAAAACAAGAAGGCTCGTCATGATTACTCAATCGCAGATGTGATTGAGTGCGGTTTGGTGTTGACCGGTACTGAGGTTAAATCACTTCGCGCAGGACGAGCATCCCTTATCGATGGTTTTGCCATGGTTAACAATGGTGAACTGTGGTTGATGGGTGTTCATATTCCTGAATACACCGAGGGAACATGGACAAACCACACACCTCGTCGAGATCGCAAACTTCTTGTTCACAAACAAGAGCTGAACAAGTTAATTGGAAAGCTCAAGGATTCTGGTACAACTTTGGTTCCCTTGCAGTTGTATTTCAAGGATGGAAAAGCCAAGGTCGAAATCGCAGTTGCCAAGGGTAAGAAGGCCCATGACAAGCGTGAAGCGATCAAGGAGCGCGAGGCTAATCGTGAAGTTTCACGTGTTGTCTCACGCACTTTGAGCGGTAAGGCCTCACGCGCTGCCTCAAAATACGAGGATTAGTTCGCGGAAATCCTCGCTAAGTAACTCTTTGAAATCCAGGGCAGTTGGACTTCGCAATCTCTCAAATTGTTGAGTAATTAAGGCAAAGATACGATTTCAAAGAGTTCTTACCTTCGAATTACCGCGTACGTTGGGAGTTTGAGCGTGACTATCAGTAATTATGAAGAGTGCCTTCTATGTCTTACACTTGGGGCACCGCCGCTTCGTTACCTCAATTTTTGAGGCACACTGGCGACGGCGCAGAATGTTGGGAATTAATTTTCTCGACTAACTGTTGTAGGTAGTAATTGACAATTAAATAGGGGATAAGAAATACGTTTCTTTTTCTCCAAGTTGTAAGTGTGAAAGCACTTTAAATCTTGGGGGTGAACGGTCTCGACTTTGGATGTTGAGGCAGGGGAAGCGGGCCGA
>Ga0214919_10005313_pt1 | contig 18353 bp, 14 predicted proteins | sample LL1503_MetaG_FD_177994 | JGI IMG/M metagenome (GOLD analysis project Ga0214919, IMG submission 177994) | Freshwater microbial communities from Lake Lanier, Atlanta, Georgia, United States - LL-1503 | ecosystem: Environmental > Aquatic > Freshwater > Lake | place: USA: Georgia | collected...
CGGAGATTCACCTGAAGAGGCGGCATTTCGAGATCACGCACGCACCTGGCTTTCTCAACACGCCCCTCTTCATTCTGATAACGCTTCGCAATGGCACGACGACCTTGGCGGCCACATCACCGCCTGTAAAAAATGGCAACACGTTCTCTATGACAACGGCTGGGCTGGAATTTCCTGGCCCAAACAATTTGGCGGACGAGGCGGGACAAGTCTGCAGGCTTCAATTTTTGCAGAAGAACAATCCAAGTTCGATGTTGCCACTGGTTCATTTGCCGTCAGCCTTGGCATGGTTGGACCCACGTTGATGGCGCACGGCACGCCAGAACAACATGCCGAATTTTTGCAACCAATGTTGCGCGGAGATCATGTTTGGTGTCAATTGTTTAGCGAGCCAAATGCCGGCAGTGATCTTGCAAATATCGGAACTAGAGCAGTGCTCGACGGCGATACCTGGATTGTCAATGGTCAAAAAGTATGGACATCATTTGGTCAGTTTTCTGACTACGGAATCTTGCTTACGCGCACTGAACCAGAGTCACCAAAACATAAAGGTATTACTTATTTTATTCTTGACATGAAATCCGCCGGAATCGAAGTACGACCACTTGTGCAAATCACAGGTGTTGCTCATTTCAACGAAGTCTTTTTATCTGATGTACGTATTCCTGTAGCCAACGTGTTGGGTCAGGTCAATAACGGATGGGCTGTTGCCAACACCACCCTGACAAGCGAGCGAGCGTTCATCGGCGGTGGCGGAAGTTCTTGGACCGTCGAAGCACTTATTGAAACTGCACAAAAACTAGGGCGCACGAGTGATCCACGAGTGCGGCAGAAACTTGCGGCGGCATATGCTCGGGCCCAGACATTGACGTACCTGGGATACCGCCTACGCACAGCATCATCGCTCGGTCTAATGCCTGGCCCTGAAATGTTTGTGATGAAATTGGCATACGCTCGGCATTGGGAAAAAACAATGGACACAGCGATGGAGATTCTGGGAGCCGATGCCACATTGTGGGGAGAACACAGCGTTGATAGTGGGCAGTGGCAACATCATCTATTAAGTCAGTTCGCAATTAGACTTGGTGGCGGAACAAATGAAATTCAGCAAAATATTATTGGTGAGCGTGGTCTTGGATTACCGCGCGAGCCTTCAGTTGACCGCGACCTGCCGTGGCGTGAACTCGTCAAAGGATAAAAAATGAGCACAGTCGCATCACAAACAGATCAAGACAAGCAAGCTTTCTGGCAACAACTGCAGTCATTCGTCGGAAAAGAAATCGGACCACCGCAGCCCGCACCAGACGAAGTCAATATTCCGATGATTCGTCACTGGTGTGAAGCCATTGGCGACAATAACCCGATATATCTTGATGCCGCGGCGGCGGAGGCATCAATCCACCAACAGATCGTTGCTCCCCCCACCATGCTGCAAGCCTGGGTCATGGCCGGCATCAAACCGCGTGTCGTCAGCGGTACAAGCCCGTACGAAGAAATGAACCAATTACTCTTCTCGCATAATTTCACCAGCGTCGTTGCTACTAACTGCGAGCAAACATACGACCGATACCTGCATCCTGGCGACAAACTCTCAATGACGACCACAATCGATTCAATCAGTCCTGAAAAGACAACTGCTCTTGGCACCGGACATTTCATTACTACTCGACAAGATTATTTTGATCAAAACAATCAACGTGTCGGATCAATGTTGTTTCGAATTATCCGCTTTCGCCCCGCAGCACGAAAAGAGATCGCCCCTAATGCCGTGCGCCCGCGTCCTGCCACAACGCATGACAACAGTTGGTGGTTTGATGGTCTGCAAAATGCAAAGCTCTTCATTCAACGTTGCACAAAGTGTCAAGCACTGCGTTTCCCTCCAGGACCTGTTTGTCCCACATGCGTATCGATGGACTGGGAGCCAGTAGAGGCAGTCGGAACTGGCACCATTCATAGTTTTGTGATCACGCATTATCCGCAAGTCCCGGGCTTGGAATATCCACTGCCTGTTTTGTTGATTGATTTAGATGAAGGTGTGCGAATGGTGATGAATCCCATTGACACAGACATCGCAGATCTTGCCATCGGCAAAAAAGTAGACATCGTGCTTCGTGCCACTGATGACGAACTCACACTCCCCTTCGCCAAGGTTCACAAGTAAAGGAACCCCATGAATTTTGACCTCACTGATGAACAAAATGTACTTGCAGATCTTGCGCAACAGATTTTTGAAGGCCTTTCCACCATCGAGCGAATCGTAGATGTACAAGCAAGTGACGGCTTTGATCGTCAACTCTGGAATGAACTCGCAAAAGCGGGCCTACTCGGCCTCTGTGTCCCAGAAGAATACGGCGGGCTTGGAATGAACGCCGTAGAGCTTTCGCTCGTTCTAGAAAAGCAAGGCAAAACAATTGCTCAAGTTCCACTCTGGGCGTCGTCAGTTGCAGCAATGACTTTGGCCGAATACGCAGACACAACGCTCCAGTCACTCCTGTTGCCCAACGTCTCTGATGGCACAACGATTCTTTCCGTTGCAATTGCCAACATTGGCGCCAATGACGCGATGAACCCTTCAGTGGTGGCCACAGATACCGATGGTGGTGTTCGACTCGTTGGTTCTAAGCCTGCGGTTGCCTATGCGCAATATGCACACTTTGTGTTGGTCTCGGCCAAGCGAGCAGACGGATCAATTGTTCTTGCCCTTGTTGACACCGATGCACGCGGAGTCACTCTGAACGCTGTCAGCGGAAGCGACCTTCAGCCTCAAGCCAATATGGACTTTGATGTCGTCGTTCCAACGAGTCACATTGTTATTGGCGCAACTAGTGATGGACGCGATGCACTTCGTTGGATGCACGAACGTGCCCTTGTTGCCTTGTGTGCAATACAACTCGGAGTTGCTCAAGGATCAATTGCGTTAACTGCAGAACATGTCAGAACTCGCCATCAGTTCGGCAAACCATTGAGCGCCCAACAAGCAGTAGCAGTGCGCGCTGCCGATGCCTACATCACAACCGAGGCAATGCGTGTCACCACTCTTAATGCGGCATGGCGACTCGCAGAAGGCTTTGATGCTCGCCAAGATGTCTTGGTTGCAATGTACTGGGCGACCGAGGGCGGACACTCCGTTGTGCTGGCCGGTCAACACTTACACGGCGGCATTGGAGCGGACATTAGTTATCCAGTCCATCGCTTTTTCTTGTGGGGAATCCAAATCAGTACACAACTTGGCGGGGCTAGCCAGCACCTTGCGCGACTCGGAAAACTGATTGCTGCGCGATGACACTTTTATCTCTCACCATCAGCGACGTTGAGATCGGCCAGGAACTACCTCCGCTCGATATTGTGCTCACTCGCACTCTTATCACTGCAACGGCGATCGCATCTCGCGACTATCAAGAGGTTCATCACGATCCCAGCATCGCTGTCGAACGCGGCTCGCAAGACATCATTATGAATATTCTCACCACAAACGGTTTTGTTGGTAGATACATCACGGATTGGGCAGGGCCAAACACCTTTATTAAATCGGTCAAGGTTCGCCTGGGAGTGCCTAATTATCCCGGAGAAACAATGAAAATGCGTGGCAAGATAACTGCAATTTCGGTCAATGACGTCACGGTTGTTGTCACTGGGAGTAATTCAATGGGTGACCATGTCACTGCCACGGTAGAGATAGTTCTGCCATGAGTAATCAACTAGGAAACAAAACAGCCATCGTTGGCATCGGAGCAACTGAGTTCTCAAAAGATTCTGGACGCAGTGAAATGAAATTAGCGTGCGAGGCGGTGCTGGCTGCCATTAACGATGCCGGTCTGGCGCCCTCAGACATTGATGGCATGGTCACTTATAGCGCCGACAATAATCCTGAAATTGAAATTGCTCGCCATCTCGGAATTGGTGAACTGCGTCATTTTAGCCGCGTTCACTACGGCGGTGGTGCGGCATGCGGCACGATCGAATTGGCATCAATGGCAGTCGCCACCGGCGTCGCCGACTATGTGGTGTGTTACCGCGCATTTAATGAGCGCAGTGGCCGCCGTTTTGGATCAGGTGTTCAAGATCTACCGAATGCTGCAACAGCAGAACGCGCGCAGTTTTCGTATACATCGTCACAGGGTTTGTTGACGCCTGCTAGTTGGGTGGCAATGATTGCTCAGCGATACATGCACATCTACGGAGCCACGAGCCTTGATCTAGGTCGCGTTGCTGTCGCAGATCGCAAACACGCAGCCACTAACCCTGCGGCATGGTTTTACGAGCAACCCATCACGCTTGACGACCATCAAAACAGCCGATGGATCGTAGAGCCACTTCACCTTCTTGATTGTTGCCAAGAAAGCGATGGCGCACAAGCGCTCATCGTTACAACTGTCGAGCGTGCACGAGATATGCCCCAGAAGCCTGCCATCGTCAAGGCCGTCGCCCAGGGTGCCGGCAAAGATCAATGGACAATGACAAGTTTTTATCGTGACGACATTGCCCACCTTCCCGAAATGAAATTAGTCGCAGATGAACTCTGGAGTTCAAGTGGATTATCACCTGCTGACATTCAGACCGCCGTGCTCTATGACCATTTCACGCCGTATGTATTGATGCAGTTAGAAGAATTCGGATTCTGCCCTCGGGGCGATGCGAAAGACTTCATCACCAATGGCCGCATTGAGATGGGTGGATCTCTGCCCATCAACCCTCATGGTGGTCAACTTGGCGAAGCATATATTCACGGAATGAACGGAATTGCAGAAGGTGTTCGCCAAATACGGAGCACAAGCGTCAATCAGGTGCCTAATGTGGAGCATGTGCTTGTGACGGCAGGAACAGGTGTACCAACAAGCGGACTAATCTTAGGAGTAGACAGATGAACAACAAGATCGTTGATATTGACATCATTAGCAACGAGGCCTATCGACATGGCCCACCTCACGAGATCTTCACTCGGCTACGACATGAGTCGCCAATCATTTTGGCACCAGGTCTAGAAGAAGGATTTCCAGAAAAGTTCTGGGCCATCACTAAACACGCCGACCTTGTCTCTGTGAGTCGTCAGTTTCAAATTTATTCTTCGGCGCTCAAGGGCTCTTTAATGCCAGAGAACAGACCAGACCTTGAAGACTCACGATTAATGATTGACACAGATCCTCCAGACCACACACGTTTGCGCACACTCGTTAATCGAGGCTTTACACCCAAAGCCATGCGCATGCTCGAAGACCATTTCCGCGAAGTCGCTGCCGAACTCGTCTCTGAAGGACTCAAATCGGGCGACGTAGAGTTTGTAGAAAAAATATCTGCTGAACTACCACTCATTGCGATTGCTGAATTAGTGGGTATCCCTGTCGAAGATCGTCATAAAGTGTTCGACTGGTCAAACCGAATGATCGGATCCACAGACCCTGATATGTCGTCTGGTCCAGAAGATGCTCAAAGTGCTGCCGCTGAGTTATATATGTACTTCAACGGAGTGGCTGCCGCTAGACGCGCCGACCCACGCAACGACATCATCACGGCACTTATTGATGACACTGCTCAAGATCACCTGCGTGAACATGAGTTTGAACTATTTATGCTCCTGCTCTCAGTAGCCGGAAACGAAACTACCCGTAACGGAATCAGCCACGGGGTATTGGCTCTCACAGAAAATCCAGAATCCTTTGAGCAGATGCGTGCCGACTTGTCAGTTGTGCCGTCAGCCGTCGAAGAAATCCTTCGCTGGGCTACTCCCGTCAACTCTTTTCGCCGCACCGCAGTGTGCGACGTAGAACTACGCGGTCACGAAATCAAAGAGGGTGACTGCGTCGTCATGTTTTATGTGTCGGCCAACCGTGACGAAGAAGTTTTTGCTGATCCGTTCACATTTGATATTCGGCGAAACCCAAATCCTCATGTCACATTTGGTGGTGGTGGACCGCACTTCTGTCTCGGTTCAAACTTGGCAAAGCTAGAAATGCGAATTATCTTTGAAGAACTCGCTAAGCAGGTGAAAAATATTGAATTGATCGGCGATGTCAAGCGAATGCGCTCACATTTTGTTCATGGCATTAAGCAATTACCAATTCGTCTCAGTTAGCAGTCATTAGATCGTCCAGTTCTATCAACACTTGATCTTCTGGTAAAACACGCACACTTGGGCCGGCGCAGTGTTGCACGGCCGCAACACTGCCCCATCCGCGATATGCAATGCGTTGCCACCACGACATATCTCGTTTGGGATCAAGTGCTGTTGGAATAATCATTGACGCACCGACCTCTGCAGCACTGCAAGCCACTCGCGCTGGACCAGCGGTCGCCGGAATCACCACAGCACGCACGCCGCGCACAGGTGCCACAACTACATCTGCATGACCAACTGCTGATGCCAGGGAACGCGACGGTAGGTGAGGGTCGAAATAGATCCGTGTCCCGCCAACCACAGGCTCAATCACAAAAGCAAGGGCCAACAGACTTAATGGCCATCCTGTCTTGACAACATCGAACTTCAGTGCATCTTGGCCCGTGCCAACAACAAACGAGTCCCCGACTTTATATGCATGCGTCAATGTCATTCCGATACCACGCGCTGCTTTTGCAGCCTTTGGCGTGCCGTGCAAAGGCGTTGCAGGGTGAAGCAATGCCAGTGACTCCACTCGACAATGATCTGGCACATGTGTGCACAACACCACGCCATCGAGATGCGGAATCTGTTCTGCGCTCATAAAATTATTGAGGTGGTTTCGATTGAAACTCCCTCTTAGCGTTGTCGCACTCAGCCATGGGTCAATAAGAAGAGCAGTGGAGCCATGAGTCAGTAACCATGTCTGATAGTCGTCGAGTCGTTGTAAAAGCATGCGTGTATTACTAGCCTCCGCAGAGAAACCCTAGTTCGTCAGACTCTGTCAGCGCTTTGTGGAGACAGAGAAACTGACTACTTGCGACTTTAAGGTTCGCTTGCCAATCTTGACTTTTGCCATGAAACTATGGTTTCCGCGAGCGACATTTTTAAAGGTAAAGACCGATGACTTGCCCTTTGCTACAACCTTGCCATTGCGAACGATGGTAACTAATGCTCCGGCTGGCGCATTAACCGTGACCGTGACGCTACGACCAACACTCGTGATTGCCGTGATCTGCGGTGCAGAGTCAACGGCCGACTGTGAGTCAACTGTTGGCACGGTTGTCGGCACAGTTGTCGGCACAGTTGTCGGCACGGTTGTTGGCACAGTTGTTGTTGGCACGGTTGTTGGCACAGTTGTTGGCACGGTTGTTGGCACGGTTGTTGGCACAGTTGTCGGTGGCGTCACGGGAGTAGTGCTTGCCGGTGCTACTAAGCGTGAGAACAACAACAGGTTCGGAGATCCAGCCCCAAGTGATGTGACAACATCAGGAGTTGCTGTTGTTTTTAATACTGTCGCCACGGCAGCTGGTGTTAACGAGTTCTGCGTACCCAAGAGCACGGCTGCCACGCCCGCTACATGAGGACTTGCCATTGATGTTCCAGACATCGTTGCTGTCGCAGTTACCGAAGATATTGCTGCTGAAGTAATCGAACTTCCGGGCGCAAAGATATCTACACATGATCCATAGTTTGAGTAATACGCCATTGAGTCAGAGGATGTCGTTGCTCCAACAGTGACTGCACCTGTCGCTGATGCCGGTGAGAATCCGCATGCATCGGCATAACTGTTGCCTGCAGCCACCACAACCGTGATGCCATCAGCAATGGCACGTTCAACTGCATCATTTAATGATGCGCTGACCCCGGCCCCACCCAGACTCATGTTTGCCACCGCAGGAACTCCTGCAAGATGGTCTTGAATCATAAAATCAATACCTGCGATGACCCCTGAAAGCGAACCACTTCCGTAGCAATCCAAAACACGTACTGGCACAAGTGACACAAGTGGCGCCACGCCATATGTTGTGCCACCCACCGTTCCGCTGACATGCGTACCGTGCCCGTGACAGTCTTGCGTTCCACGACCATCATTTACTGCATCAAAACCTGACCTCACACGAGTGCCAAACTCACTATGCTCCGCATAAATACCAGTATCAATTACATAAGCCGTCACTCCAGCACCGGCTCCGGCCCTGGTGATACGTCCATTCAGAGGTAGTGCACGCTGATCAATGCGATCAAGACCCCACGAAGCGGCAACAACATCACCAGGCACATATGCAAACGGCGTGACGGCAGTCGATGCAGCAGATGCCAAGCTATTGCCCACTGCATTAGTGGCGATGACTGTGAATGTGTACGGCGTGCCGTTTGTGAGACCAGTCACTGTGCACGACAGGGTTGTCGTGGTGCATGTGCGAGCGCCAGGAGATGAGGTGACCGTGTAGCCAGTGACAGGCAACTTTGTATCGACCAGAACGATATCCGTGTCATAGACATCAGAAATTCGCGTTGGGCTCACCCACCGAAATCGAGCGCATGCGCAATTCGTCCATTGGCGGATTGAATAGCCAGAGTCGTACGGAGCATCTAGATCAACTTCTGTGGCTTGGATGGAGCCAGCTTCTCGCTGCCAACGCGGAGACGAGCTCACTGGTGCTGTCCAACGCACCACAGCAGATGCGTCTGCGGCTGTTGCCAAGACGCCAGTTGGTGCAGACGGAACAAGTGGTCCAGTTGGCGTGACTGCAGTCGATGCAGCAGATGGCACGCTGTTGCCCACTGCATTGGTGGCAATCACTGCGAATGTGTATGGCGTGCCGTTTGTGAGACCAGTCACTGTGCACGACAGGGTTGTCGTGGTGCATGTGCGAGCGCCAGGAGATGAGGTGACCGTGTAGCCAGTGACATCTATGACTGTTGAGCGTTGTTCGAGTCGCACGACTCCGTATGGATGACCACAGCAACCCTTAACTCTCAAGGCAAATCCGGAACCAGAGATAGTGGTGGTGATGCGTGATGCATAGCAATCAGTTGAATAGTTATGAGCACCGTCGTCATTAGATAAAATCACTTGACCAGAAGAGACTTCAATGACATCAAGCCACGGATCAATAGCGCTTGCAACGTGTGCAGCGCATGAATGGTCTGAGTGACCAATCACGTCAAGTGGTCCGGCAGCCAGTGGAATATCTACATATGGAGTAGATGAGTTAATTGTGATTGATGAAATAGTTGTTGCGCTTGGTGCAATCCAACGCACTACGGCAGAGGCGTCTAGGGGTTTTGCCGAAACACCGGTTGGCGCGGATGGCAGAGCCGGATTAGTTGGAGTAGCGGTTACTAACGCCGAAGGAACGCTCGTTCCTACGCTGTTCGTTGCCGATACACGAAACGAATACACAGTTCCGTTTGTCAGACCAGTCACGACAAGTGACAGCGCAGTCGACACAGGGTGAGAAAAAGTAGTCCACGAGCCTGAAGCAGACGAATACTCCACCACGTAATTAGAGATGGAGGCTCCGCCATCTGTTGAGGGTGTCCCCCAACTCAGGGTGACTTGCGAGGAGCCGACAACTGAAGTCACCGAATTTGGAGCACTCGGCACAGTGATCGGTGCTGGATCAAACGAGGCGTTGTAGAGCAATTTGTTTGGTGAGCCAGTTCCGGGGTTTGCAACAATATTTTGAGTAGCGGCGGCATCTAAGGCACGGGCAACTTGGGCTGGTGTATCCGTAGGGTGAGATTGCAAATACTGCGCCACAACACCGACCACGTGAGGTGTAGCCATTGAGGTGCCAGACCATGAAGCAATTGATGTATCACTTGTCGCTGTAGACGAAGTGATGCCCACTCCCGGAGCAAAGATGTCGACACATGATCCGTAGTTTGAGAAATATGCACGCGCATCACTTGTGTCGGTTGCGCCGACTGTGATCGCAGTTGGCTCAGATGCTGGAGAAACATTGCACGCATTCGAGGCTTCGTTGCCTGCAGCAACTGCAAAAACCACTCCGTCCGCTACGCCTCGTGCGACAGCGGCGTTAAGGCTTGGGCTGTAGCCACCGCCAAGGCTCATGTTGGCAACTGCCGGAACGCCTACAATGTGGTGTGCGATCACCCAATCGATTCCGGCGATAACGCCAGAGATGCTTCCGGAACCGCTGCAATCTAATACTCGAACTGGGAAAAAATTGACATTTTTTGCGATGCCATATTTTGTTCCCCCCACAGTGCCAGAGACATGTGTTCCGTGACCGTGGCAATCTGAAGAACCGTTGCCGTCATTCACCGCCGTGAAGCCACTCCCCACCCTGCCAGCAAGTTGCGTGTGTGTGGCACGAATACCAGTATCAATGATGTATGCCGAAACACCGGCACCAGTTGCAGTGTACGAATAGGTGCCGTTCATCGGAAGCGACCTTTGGTCAACTCTGTCGAGGCCCCACGAATCGCTCGTTCCGATTGGTTGATCTGTATTTATTGTGACAACAGTGTCTTGTTCGACCAGAACAACACCTGGTGTTACCCGCAACTGATTGACTGTTGCAGCACTCAGTTCAGCGACATACCCGGGGAAAACATTTGTGTAATTGGCTAGTACCGAGATACCCAAAGTGTTCACTGAAGAAAGTAACTCAGCGTTCGACTTGTATTGCACGATATAGCGACCAGGAATAACTTCGCCAACTGCACCGGTTGGAGTGGACAGTGCACTTATTTTGTCGGGTTCGTTGTCAGAGACAAGTGACACGGGAGCATCTCGCTCGATGATCCGTATATCATTGTCTTTGCGCAATCTCGCAACATCAGAACTATCGAGCGACGCAACGAACCCGTCAGAGCCAGCTGAGAAAGTATCTGCAACGTCGTTGCCACGCTTTTCTTCAGATGCAACTTTCTTCGAAAGATTTACTCCGTCGCGCAACACCACGATGTAATCAGAAGAGACACTGAGTGCTTGCACTGCCGCAGGAGAAAAAGTAACGGCGGCACCGGCCAGTGTGGCTCCGAGCACCACCCAACGACTAGCGCGCGTACACTGCGCCGCGCGAGAAAGTGATTGTTTTTTCATATGTTCTAGTTCTAGCCCAATAATACTGAAAAGTCTGCTCACCCCTTCAGGGTCGGAATCGTGCCCAAGAGGCCGGACTCATAGTCCCGAAACGCCTGCTGAATCTCGTCTTGAGTGTTCATTACAAACGGCCCATATTGCACAACGGGCTCGCGAATCGGCAATCCGCCAAGGAGCAAGAAATCTGCTGTTTGGTCTGTTGCCGTGACCACGAGATGACCCCCGTCGCCAAAAAGAGCAACATGGTGAGGGGGCAAAACGTGACGCTGGGAGCCCACGGTTGCTCCGCCCAACAGCATGTACACCATGGCATTGAACTCCGGGTTCCAGGGCACAACAAGCTGGGCGCCGGGGGCAAGAGTGACATGAGCGATGGCGATGGGCGTATGGGTACTGCCAGGCCCTGAGTGCGCCGCAATGTCTCCAGCGATGATGCGCACAAGTGCTCCGCCATCATGTGATGTCGTAAGCGTTAACTTGCTTGCCGAAATTCCCTGATATCTCGGAGCAGAAAACTTGAGAGTTTTTGGCAGATTCACCCACAGTTGGATTCCGTGTTGCCATCCGCCGTTGTTCAACACTTTGTCAGTCGGAACTTCGTCGTGCAAGATGCCTGAGCCTGCTGTCATCCACTGTGTGTCGCCATCGCCGATGACGCCACCGCCGCCATGTGAATCATGGTGCGCAATCTCGCCGTCCAGCACATACGTCACAGTTTCAAAACCACGATGCGGATGCCATGGCGCACCTTTGGTCTCGAACGGTCCGTTCAATACCGGGCCCAACTGATCGAGCATTAAAAATGGATCAATGTCTTGCACGGAGAGCCCTGCGAATCCGCGATAGACCGGAAATCCTGCACCCTCATGACCTGCACGACCCGGAGCAATCTTGACCACGCTCCGCTCAACTGATTCTGGCAGCACCACTGCTAGTCGTGGCAGGATCAAAGTATCGGCAACTTGTATAGCGGGCATACCTCAATGTCTAGTGTAGATACAGTGACATTGCAAAATATCATTTCCCCGATTGACGGTTCTACGCTGGCAACACGCCAATTGGCCGATGATTCACAAATAGAAATAGTTCTCGAAAGAGCCTCACACGCTAAGTCTGAATGGCGAAACACCACCATCGCAGAGCGAATTCGCTTGTGTGAACTAATGGTGAATTATCTCGAGGCGAATTCCAGCGACATCGGACTTGAAATCACGCAACAAATGGGTCGGCCTATTCGTTACACGCCCAATGAAATCTTGCGGGGTGTACAAGAACGTGCTCGGCACATGATGTCAATTGCTCAACGCGAACTACGTGATATCGACGTTCCCAACGTTGATGGTTTTACCAAATTTATTCGCCGCAACCCAGTCGGAACCGTGCTCGTTGTAGCCCCATGGAACTATCCGTATCTCACCGCTATTAATTCAGTCGTACCGGCCTTGCTAAGCGGTAACACCGTCATCATGAAACATGCGTCACAGACTCTTCTCTGTGCCGAAAGATTTTCTGCTGCTTGTAGTGCTGCCGGATTTCCAGATGGCGTTTTTCAACATGTGCATGCCAGTCATACAGCCGTGAGCAAGATGATTAGCGACAAGCGCATCAACTTTGTTGTCTTTACTGGATCAGTTGAGGGCGGTGCAGCGATGGAGCGTGCGGCTGCTGGCCGTTTTATCGGAGTCGGTACAGAACTCGGAGGTAAAGATCCTTCATATGTGCGCGCTGACGCAGATCTCTCAGTCGCGATAGCCGAAAATGTAGACGGTTCATTTTTTAATAGTGGCCAATCATGTTGTGGCATCGAACGAATCTATGTCCATGCTGATGTATACGACGACTTTGTTGATGGCTTTATTAATCTCACGCGTGAGTATGTGCTTGGCAATCCTTTAGATGCCCAGACCACGCTCGGCCCAATGGTCAACACAAAAAGTGCCCAGTTCGTGCGTGATCAGATTTCTGCTGCGACTGCTCAAGGTGCACGTGCTGTTGTCAGTGAGCATGAATTTGCAGCCTCGCGGATCGATTCTCCCTATCTTGGGCCGACTGTTTTACTAAATGTCGATCACTCAATGAGTGTCATGCGAGATGAATCATTTGGTCCCGTCATTGGCATTATGAAAGTCTCCGGAGACCAAGAAGCAGTCGCTTTGATGAACGACTCGCCCTACGGCCTCACTGCTTGTCTTTGGACACAAGACATCGAACGTGCTGCCGCACTTGGTCATCTCATTGAGACAGGCACGTGTTTTATGAATAGATGTGACTACTTAGACCCATCATTGGTTTGGACTGGAGTCAAAGACACTGGTTCTGGAATTGCATTGTCAGAACTTGGATTCGGGCCATACATCAAACTTAAATCGTTTCATCTCAAGCATTCATAAGAACTGTCACTGTGTCGGAAACTCATACTCAACATCAGTAAACGAATCCGTCGGAAAAAAATATAGTAAGCGCAGTGGCTCAGCGCCTATATTCACAGCAAAATGTTCGATGTCTCCTGGAATAAAAACTGCATCGCCCGCCACGACTGATGTCGTGTTGCCTGCAATCCAGATATATCCGCTGCCGCTCAAGATGTAATACACCTCTGCAAGAGAGTGCCAATGACCACGCACCGGGGTGGGCGCACCAACAGGTATTTCGGCGATCCCTACTGTTAGGTCAGTCGTCGGCGTGCGGTCTGCGCTAAACAGTGTCCACCATTTTACGGAGCCTTTGATCGAGTCAGCCCACTGTTCTGTTTCACAGTCCGATTCACGACGAAAAACTGGTGAAGCGTTCTTGGGATTGTGTGGCAAATTGTGCGTCATCGAACCTCCCCTGCTCGTCAACCGACTATAACGACCTAGGGTTAAACTCAAGGAGGACTCATGACAAATATTTTGATCAATACTTGGCCATCACTCTTGCCAGCCGATGACGACCACCCGTATCGCATCGGGGCATGGGCTCCTCAGACTCGCGAATGGAACGCTACCGAGATGCAGGTGCAGGGAGAAATCCCGCACGATCTAAATGGGGTGTATTTGCGAAACACAGAAAATCCCCTAGTTCCCGCACTTGCTCGGTACCACCCATTTGATGGTGACGGCATGCTGCATGCAATCACTTTTCAAGATGGATCAGCGGCGTATCGCAACCGAATGATTCAGACGCAAGGACTCGCAGCAGAACTCGAGCATGGCAGTGCGCTCTGGTCTGGTCTAGCTGAATCGCCAAAGAAGTCAATCCGTCAGGATGGTTGGGGTGCGCGCACCCGCATGAAAGATGCATCAAGCACAGACGTCGTTGTGCACAACGGAATCGCGCTCACAAGTTTTTATCAATGCGGCGACCTGTATCAACTAAACCCACACACGCTTGACAACATGGGTCCAGCATTATGGAACGGCGTGTTCCCAAAGGAAGGTGTATCCGCCCATACCAAGATTGATGAGAACACCGGTGAACTGTTGTTTTTTAACTATTCAACGACCTACCCATATATGCATTATGGAGTCCTCTCTTGCGCGGGCGAACTCGTCACATATATCGATATTCCATTACCCGGACCACGCCTGCCCCATGACATGGCATTTACGACAAACTTTTCTATTCTCAATGATTGCCCCATGTTTTGGGATGAAGAATTACTCAAACGAGATGTGTACGCCACACAATTTCATAAAGATATGCCGACACGCATTGGCGTTGTTCCTCGCCACGGAACAAGCAGCGATGTTCAGTGGTTTGAATGCGAAGCAACATATGTATTGCACTGGATTAATGCGTACGAAGATGGTGATGAAATAATCTTAGATGGCTATTTCGAATATGATCCATCTCCAACAATGCCGCCGGATGCTGACCTCAACACGCGATTGTTTCGTTTTCTTGACCTCTATGCATTGCAATCACGCCCCTACAGATGGCGCCTTAATCGACGCACTGGCACGGTGACAGAAGGCCCTATCTCAGACACCATTACTGAGTTTGGCATGATCAACAGTGCATACGCCGGCCGTAAATATGACTACACCTACAGTGCTGTTCCAGTCAATGGCTGGTTTTTGTTTGAGGGAGTCATCAAGCATTCTGTTCAGACTGGTACTGAAGAGTCGTACCGATTTGATCAAGGTGTCTACTGCAGCGAAACGGTCTTTGCGCCACGCACCAATTCGCAGTCAGAAGATGACGGATATCTCATCTCATTCACCACAGATACCGTGTCCGATGCGAGCGATTGCGTCGTCTTTGACGCGCAACGAGTCAGCGATGGCCCCATCGCCACCATACGTCTTCCCGAAAAAATTTGTAGCGGCACTCATTCCTATTGGAGCAACCACGCCCCGTAGTGCCCTGATCAACGACGGCCCACGGACGTTCTGACTTTGGTACGATTGCTTTGTGATCGCGCCACACCCGATGTCTTCTGGCTTTGATTGGGACACTGCAGTTCCCACGCACACACGCACAACGCTCACAGATGAGCAGTGGAATCAATTCAACTCAGACGGATATTTTGTCGTGGAAAACCTTGTTGATCCCACGACTCTTGCTGAAGTCACCGCCGAGACTGACATTTTTTGTGAGGAGGCCGACTCTTTCCTTGAAAAATTACCTGACAGCAGAATGTTTATCGCTGAAAAAGGGGCGATCACTTTCGCTCCAAATATTGCTCTCAAGTCAGATGCGCTATTGAAGTTTGTGTCGTCATCGCCAATGACTGGACTTGTACATGACCTCATTGGCCCTGACGCACGTTTGTATCACGACCAAGCCGTTTACAAAGCAAACGAAAAGCCGCGTCGGTTTCCGTGGCATCAAGACAACGGCTATACATTTGTCTTGCCAGAGCACTACCTCACGATTTGGATCGCCCTGAATGACGTACCCATCGAGGCAGGTTGTGTTTGGGCAGCACCAGGACTCCACAAAAGCGGAACACTGTTGCACACATATGTCGAGCCGTTGGGCTGGGAGATCTTTGAAGACCCACCCGTAACACCTATTGCTGCACCTATTGCAGCTGGTGGTGCAGTCGTATTCTCAAGTCTTACACCGCATCTCACTGGCCCGAATGTGTCAGACCACATGCGCAAGGCCTACATCTTGCAATATGTCGGACCAGATGCAATTCGTTTTAACGGACCTCACGACAAGCTCGGAACGCCACTCACCGATGATGCTCGATTTCCGTGGGTATTGCGCAACGGCTCACGTGTATGAAATCCCCTGCTGACACTCACCCACTCAACACGTACTTTTGTGTTTCGCAAGACACCGTCTCTCGCTTTCAGCAAGACGGGCATGCCGTTGTTCGAGAGTTGGCTTCTCGTCAAGAAATTGCTGCTTACAAAAGCTCCATTGACGATGCCACGATGGCATGCCGTTGGGATAATCGTCCGCTCAATGAGCGAGATACCTACGGTAAAGCATTCATCCAGTCAGCAAACATTTGCCAATACGATCCGAACGTTGCCGCATTCGTGTATGCCCGTCGGTTTGCGCGCGTTGCCGCCGAACTACTCGAGTGTGATGGCGTTCGGCTGTATCACGACCAAGCGCTATACAAAGAGCCTGGTGGCGGTTTTACGCCATGGCATCAAGATCAGGTGTATTGGCCGCTCGACACCACAAAGACAATCACGATGTGGATGCCCCTTGTTGATGTGCCAAGCAATATCGGCGGCATGACATTTGCCGATCAAAGTTGGCAACACGGAAACCTCGGCGAACAAGTGATCGGCGACGAGTCGCATGCGCATTTTGAAATGGTCGTTAAAGAGCGCGGGTTCTCATTGTCCACTCACGGACCATTCGCGCCTGGGGACGCCACTTTCCATCGAGGCTGGACACTGCATTCGGCTCCAGCCAACAACACTGACATCATGCGATCAGTGATGACCATTATTTATTTTGCAGACGGAACCAATATCGGTGTCACCGATCATCCTGCACGCGAATTAGATCTTGCGCTATGGCTAGGTGGAGCCGCAACCGGAACTCCAGCAATATCAACGAGTAACCCCTTGTTGTGGCATCGCTCGTGGGATGAATAATTCTGTTGAACTAGATCTTTAGCGACCAGCGTATTTCACTGCCCGATTTCCGTTTTCGTCGCGCACATCAAACTCTTCTGAGATGTCTTCGACCCACTGAATTGAACCTGATCGTTCCATCAAGTTCGGGGCAATCACGAGCGCAGCAATTGCGCGCCCAACACCAAGAGTTGTTTGAGATGTTGATAAATCTGTTCCGCGTTCGCCAGCCCATTTTTGGATGAACTCTGTTGCCACAGATCCTGGATACACCGAGCAGCAAGCAATCCCCTTTGGATTAAGTTCGATTGCCATGTCAGCGCTCAGTCGGTTGAGGCCAGCCTTACCGGCACCATATGACGAACTGAAGTGATACGAAGTACCACCTGGTGATGAAACGTTAATAATTGATCCGCCAGAACCAGCCGCAAACAACAAAGGGGCGGCATGCCATGACGCCACGTAGTGGGCACGTAATCCGATACCGACTTGATCATCCCAAATGCTGATTGGATGATCCCAGAATCCGCCACCCCAAGCAGGCGGGTCAGGAATTTTGTACACGTTGTTGACCAGAATATTTAGTTTGCCCGACTCTGCTTGCACTTGAGCAAACAGTGCTGCTATTTCAGAGTCATTTCCGTGATCAACCTGAACCGCAATTCCATGACCGCCGGCATCATTGACCATTGCTGCAGTCGTGTCGATTGAAAGCGGATCACTACCTGTTGTACGACCTGTGATGTAGACAGTTGCACCCATTTCGCCCAGTGCAATGGCTGTACCGCGTCCGATTCCGCGACTTGATCCGGTGACAACGGCAATTTTTCCTGCGAGTTGAGAGCCCATCACTTGTTGTCTGCTGCGACAAAGTCGACATCAAGGCTGGTGAGCCCGCGCAACATAAAGCTAGGGAAATACTCATACTTGTTCGTCGGCGACAGAGTAAAACTTTCGATTCGCTTTGAAAGTTCTTCGAGTGCAACTCTGCCCTCAAGACGCGACAGGTTTGCGCCGAGGCAGAAGTGAATCCCCTTGCCGAACGCCAAGTTCTCCCGAAGGTTTTCTCTGTCGGGGTCAAAAGCATCGGGGTCATCAAACAAACGTTCATCGCGATTAGCCGACGAGAACACGATCACAATGCGAGATCCCTTTGTCAATTTGGTTCCACCAAGTTCTGTGTCTTTAGTGAGCACTCTCCACATCCCTTGCGTTGGGGTGGACAAACGGAGTGTCTCATCAACAACGCGGTCAATACGAGATGGATCGTCCTTGATCATTTGCCATTGTTCTGGATTCTCTGCCAGCAATCGCATCATCTCGGTCAACATCTTTGTTGTTGTCTCGTTGCCAGCAACCAACAACTGCGCCA
>Ga0214919_10005314_pt1 | contig 18351 bp, 13 predicted proteins | sample LL1503_MetaG_FD_177994 | JGI IMG/M metagenome (GOLD analysis project Ga0214919, IMG submission 177994) | Freshwater microbial communities from Lake Lanier, Atlanta, Georgia, United States - LL-1503 | ecosystem: Environmental > Aquatic > Freshwater > Lake | place: USA: Georgia | collected...
TACACCATTTCCATTCCACCGTTCACGTGCAAATTTTGCCCAGTTATGTAACTCGCTTCGCTGGATGCTAAAAAGGCAACGGTATTTGCGATTTCTTCAGGTTGTCCCATTCTTCCCATCGGGATCGAAGATGATATTTTTTCCTTAACGGTATCATTTAAAACCTCAGTCATTGCAGAGGCGATAAATCCAGGAGAGATCGAGTTTACCGTGATTCCACGGCTTGCAACTTCGTGGGCGATTGCTTTTGACATTCCCACAAGGCCCGCCTTAGAGGCGCAATAGTTCGCTTGGCCAGGATTACCCATGCTGCCAACAACAGAGCTGATGTTAATAATACGACCATAACGTCTTTTCATCATAGATTTAATGGCAGCTCTGCATAAACGAAAGCTTGCTGTGAGATTTACATCAATCACAGCCAGCCAGTCTTCGTCTTTCATACGCATTGCCAAACCATCGCGGGTTATGCCAGCGTTGTTGACCAAAATATCCACTTTACCCAAGATTTCTTCAGCTTTAGGAAAGAGTTTTTCAAGATCTTCGGCATCCGAAAGAGAGCAAGGCAGAACGATTGGATCATTATGGTATGTTGCTTGCAATTGATCAGCAAGCTCTTTTAAAACGCCTTCACGTGTTCCTGATAGGGCAACGCGTGCACCTTGCTTTGAAAGAGTATGAGCGATTGAACTTCCTATGCCGCCTGTGGCTCCGGTTATTAAAGCTGTATATGATTTTAAAGAAAACATAATTTTTGCCCTTTTAAGCAATAAGTTTAAAGAATTCATCCATATCTGATGGATTATTAACAGAGAATGCATTGATGGTATTGTCAATACGTTTATTAAGGCCCGTCAGAACCTTTCCTGCGCCTATTTCGATAACATGGTCAGTTTCTAATTGCGCTAGATGCTGGATGCTCTCACGCCATCGGACGCGACCTGTTATTTGCTTTACTAGCATTTCGCTGATAAATTCCTTGCCTTGAATCGGCATGGCCGTAATGTTGGCGATGACTTCTAGTTTTGGCTCTTGGATAGAAACTTCATCCAATGCGTCTTTCATTGCATTGGCAGCTGGTTCCATCAAGGGGCTGTGAAAAGGCGCGCTGACGGGTAATAAAAGAGCTCTTTTAGCGCCTGCCTCTGTTGCCTTGGCGCTTGCTTCTTCTACAGCAACTGTATGACCACTGATGACTACTTGGCCAGGCGAGTTGTCATTGGCGATAACGCATAGATGATTGGCGCTTGTAAAATCTTTTAAAAGAGATTCAATTTGATCAATTTCGAGACCTAGGATTGCTGCCATGCTTCCGTTTCCAACGGGAACTGCTTTTTGCATGGCCTGACCACGCAGGCGAACCAATCGCAAAGCATCTGCCAAACTAAACGTTCCAGCCGCACAGTGGGCTGAGTATTCACCCAAAGAATGGCCAGCAACATATTTTGCCAATTGATAAGCAGGCTTTCCTGTTTCTTGTTCAAGAGTTCCGAGGATTGCCATACTTATGGCTAAAAGGGCAGGTTGAGTATTTTCAGTTAAGGTCAGTTCGTCCTGAGGCCCTTCTAGAATAAGCTTAGTTAGTTTTTGCTTTAAAACTTCATCGGCTTCTTCCATCACTAGACGAGCGGCAGAGAACTGTTCTATAAAATCTTTTCCCATCCCAACGGCCTGAGATCCTTGGCCCGGGAATACAAAAGCAATCGACATAAAAATCCTTTTTATTGTTTAGAGAGGTAACTTGCAACATCGCACATGCGATTCGCAAAGCCCCATTCGTTATCATACCATGACAGAATCCGGCAGAAACGGCCATCGATGACTTGTGTTTGGGTTAAGTCAAAGTTAGAGCTATGTGGATCGTGATTAAAATCGATTGAAACCAATGGCTCATTAACTGTACCCAAAATGCCTTTTAACGGACCCTCAGCTGCTACCATAATGGCTTGGTTGATTTCTTCTTTGCTTGTGTTTTTCTTTGGCACAAATTTAAAGTCAACAACCGAAACATTAGCAGTTGGTACGCGAATTGCTGTGCCGTCCAATTTTCCTTTAAGTTCAGGTAGCACAAGGCCAACAGCTTTTGCAGCCCCAGTTGAACTTGGAATCATGGACATACAGGCAGCGCGTGCACGGTGCATATCGCTGTGAAGCGTATCAACAAGGCGTTGATCACCTGTATAAGCGTGGATTGTTGTCATATAACCGTGTTCAATACCGATGGCATTATGCAAAACATACGCAACAGGGGCCAAACAATTTGTGGTGCAGGACGCATTCGAGAAAACGGTATGTTCCGGTTTGATTTCAGTATGGTTAACACCATAAACCACGGTTAAATCAGCGCCATCTGCTGGAGCTGAAACAAGAACACGTTTCGCACCTGCAGCTATGTGTTTTGCGGCATCATCTCTTTTGGTGAAACGGCCTGAGCATTCCATGACCAAATCAATGTCCAAAGCACCCCAAGGTAATTTTTCAGGATTTGGTTCAGCGATCACTTGAATAGGTCCTAAACCGACATCAAGGCTACTTTCTGTTGTTTTGACATTTCCTTTAAAACGGCCATGAACAGAATCGTATTTGAATAAATGGGCATTGCTGGCAAGAGAGCCAAGATCATTAATAGCCACAATTTGAATGTCGCGGCGATTGTTTTCTGCAAGAGCCCTTAGGACCATACGGCCAATACGACCAAAGCCGTTAATAGCAACGCGAAATTTCATAGAGATATCCTTTCCTTAACTGACTTTACAATTGTTTCTGTAGTGATTCCAAAGTGTTTATATAGTTCCGGCGCTGGGGCAGAAGCGCCAAAGCCCTTCATTCCAATAAATATACCTTTTTCACCTAAATACTTTGCCCAACCAAAATCTGATGCGGCTTCGATACCAACTTTAAAACCATCACCTAAAACACTTTCCTGGTAATCTTTAGGTTGTTTATCAAATAGTTCGAAGCTGGGCATGGAAACAACCGCCGTTTCAATTCCCATCTGTTTTAACTGTTCGTACGCTTCTACGGCAAGACCAACCTCGGATCCTGTAGCAATCAAGGTTGCTTGGCGTTTGCCGTTACAATTCCTTAAAAGATATCCGCCCTTAGCTGTTAAATTCTGAGTTGTTTGATCTAAACGCAAATGTGGAACGTTTTGTCTTGTTAAGACTAGGGCCGAAGGAGTGTCTCGATGTTCGATTGCCAGCTGCCAACATTCAGCCACTTCTACGCCGTCTGCGGGTCTAAATACATGAAGGTTTGGAATAGCCCTTAAACTTGCAAGATGTTCAATGGGTTGATGAGTCGGGCCATCTTCGCCAAGGCCAATTGAGTCGTGGGTAAGAACATAAATAACCCCTTGCTGCATGAGTGCTGAAAGTCTGAGGGCTGGTTTTAAGTAATCACAGAACGCTAAAAATGTTCCTCCATAAGGGATAAACCCACCATAAAGAGATAAACCATTCATGGCTGCTGCCATACCGTGCTCGCGAACACCGTAATGAATATAATTTCCTGAAAAGTCTTCAGGTGTGATCGGTTTTTGAATTTTGGCTTTGGTATTATTGGACCCTGTAAGATCCGCTGATCCGCCAATCAGCATGGGTAAATGGGGAGCAAGGGCATCTAAAACAGTCTGTGAAAGTTGACGAGTGGCCTGTACTGGTTTTTCATTGTAGAAGTTGTTTTTTACCTCTTCAACATACTTTTGCCAGTTCGCTGGAAAAGCTCCGTTTAAAATGTTTTTTTTGTCTTGCGGTAAAGACTGATAAGTTTTGCTCCAGTTTTGATAATTTTCTGCATTTCGTTTGCCGACCTTTCTCCAGCTTTTTAAGATATCCTCCGGAATTTCAAATGGCGGATAAGGCCATCCAATAGCCTTTCTGGTTGCGGCGATTTCATCTATGCCTAATGGACTGCCATGCGCACCCGAAGTGTCGGCCTTTTTAGGCGCACCTTTAGCAATTGTTGTTTTACAAGCGATAAGAAAAGGGCGATCTGAAGTTTGAGCGGATTTTATAGCTTTGTGAATCGCATCATAATCATGGCCATCAATGCTTATGGCGTTCCATCCACAGGCCTCAAATCGCTTGAGTTGGTTATCTGATACGCTTAGGTCAGCTTTTCCATCAATTGTAATGTTATTGTCATCAAAAAGAACGATCAGTTTATTCAGTTTCAAGTGCCCTGCTAAGGAAATAGCTTCATGACTGATGCCTTCCATTAGGTCTCCATCACTGGCAATAACATAGGTGTAATGATCAATGACATCCTTTCCTAATCTGGCTGCCATCATTTTTTCACCAAGCGCCATTCCAACAGAGGTCGCTAGTCCTTGCCCAAGCGGTCCTGTGGTTGTTTCAACGCCAGTTAAATGGCCATATTCAGGATGTCCCGCTGTTTTGCTATGCAATTGCCTGAAATTCTTTAGTTGTTCAATCGATGCTTCTTTGTATCCTATTAAGTATAACAAACTATAAAGTAGCATAGATCCATGACCGGCCGATAAAATGAACCGGTCCCGATTAGGCCAATGGGGATCCTCAGGATTAAACCTAAGAAAGTCATGAAATAAGACCGCAGCAACGTCAGCCATCCCCATGGGCATGCCGGGATGGCCGGATTTTGCTTTTTCGACGGCGTCCATGCTGAGTGCGCGAATGGCAGAAGCTAAGGGGGAGAAATGATTCATTTTAAATATTAGATTCAATCCATGAAATAAGAGTGTTCTTTGGATTTAAACCAACTTTTGATGCAACGGCTTCACCGTTTTTAAATAAGATCATTGTCGGAACACTGCGAACTCCGTATTTAGCTGGAATTGTTGGGTTTTCATCGATGTTTACTTTTACAATTTTAATCTTATCAGCCATTGTAGGTGCAATTTCTTCTAAAATAGGAAGAAGCATACGACAGGGACCACACCATTCTGCCCAAAAGTCAACAAGAACCGGAGTTGTTGATTCGAGAACATCTTTGCCAAAAGTTGCATCTGTTGTTTGATTCAGTGCCATAATTACGTCCTTATAATCTGTGTAAAATGTTAATTTTAAAAGCTCTTATATGGAATTTCCATCAAATGAGGGCCTTCTGTCCATAGTAAAAATGTACGAATTTGATGATTTTTATAAATTTCTTGCATGATGTCAGCATATTCAAATAATTGAATTCGATAATCTTTAGGTACATCCTCGAGCAAAACTGGCGGATTGACGGTTGTTTTATAGTCAAGAATGACAACGGTATCTGTTGTTACCAGGAGTCGGTCGATTCTTTTTTGAGAGTTTTGATTGGTAATAGCAACTTCAGCTAGAGAGTTTTTAGAAAAGAAATGACGATATTCAGCATGACTTAAAAGGGAAAGAACTTTCTCAAGATCATCTGGCTTCAAAACGTCTTTATGTTTTTGCTTCGTTATCCATCTTTCACCCAGCGTTTTGAGATCTCCGGACAAAGTCGGCAAAATTTCAAAAAGTTTGTGAATAAGATCGCCCCTTCGCATCGCTTCGGTTTTTATTTGTTTTTCATTAACAGCGATTTCGGGCAGCGTCGGTTTTTCAAAAAACCACTTTGGAGTTTGGATCGAGTTTGTTATTTCTGTGAGGGGTTCTTCTCCAATCATGCTTGCTAGAGGTTCATAAATTAAGCCGTCACCCTCTGTAGATACGGCTAAAGGAGATAAGACGGCTTTAAGAGCGTCATACCAGTTCTCTTGTTTGTTTTTCTTTTGAATTCCAGCTACATAAAGACGATCCTCAGGGCGGGTAAGGGCCACATAGAATAAACGATTATTTTCCTCTTCAAGCTTTTTTAAAGCCTCTGTTTTCAGAGTGGATATGGCTGTTGATTCTTTTTTCTCGGAAGGTTTTAAAAGAAAAAGAGGATTACCTAAATTTGTGTGCCACAAAAAACTCTCATTTTGCAAAGACGGCTGATCGGTGCTGTCTGCTAAAATAACGATAGGGGACTGCAGCCCTTTTGCACCATGAATGGTCATGATGCGGATTTGGTTTTGGGCACCTCCTTGAGCGCCGCGTTTGATTTCTGTCTCAAGGGTTTCCATATGTTTCATAAAACCCTGAAGGGTGGGGGGATTTTTTTCTCCAAATAGAAAGGCAAGGTTTAAGAATTCTTCTAATACTTCCTGACATTCGTTGCCTAGACGAGCAATAAATTGATTTTCTGTTTGGCTCAAGATGCTATGAAAAAGGCTATGGGGTGGTTTAAGGTCTACTTGACCCAAAAGGTTTTTTAAAAATTCATATGTTTTTTCATAAATTTGAGTTTTTGAAGACTGTTCTCTTAATGACTGCCATAAGCTTCCTCTTCTTTCATGGCAAAGCTTAAATAGCTCTTCTTCGGTTAAGCCATACCCATTGTTAATGAGTGGGCTTTTCAAAACGCAAGCAAGACTGTAATCATCCTGCGGGAGACACAAAAAATTCCCAAGAGCCAACAGATCCATAACAGCAATATGTTCTTTGAGGTACAGCCTGTCAGCGCCTGCTACAGGGATATGGCGGTGCTTTAGGTTTTGAATAAGCGCAGGAACTAACTCAGAACGTTTACGCACTAATATAAGAATGTCTCCAGGCTTTATTCTGGCATTGGTGCTGGGTAAAATTTCAGGACTTTCTAGAAGATTTTTGATTTTAGCTGTGATTTGCTTTGCAAGTTCAGCGTGTTCGGAGACCGAATCTTGCTGAGTAATCGGAAGCGGCCACGAACTTTCTTCAAATGTGCTTTCTTCTGGTTTAATCAGAGGTAATAATTGGGTAATCCCCGGATGATTTACACGATAAGGTGTGTGAAGAATTGTCTCCTCTAAAAATTTGACGCCACTGCTATAAGTATTAAATGTTTTATCAACAACTTCTAAAATGGCCGGGGTGGTTCGAAAAGATGTATGCAGCTCAATGTTTTCCCATTCTTGGCCTAAGATTTTTGTTTGTTTTTCAAAATCATGACGCAGCGTTGCAAACAAAAGCGGTTCGGCCCCTTGAAAGCTATAGATGGATTGTTTAATATCCCCGACGACAAATAGGGTCCTATATGGTTTTTCAGGGGTTAAAAAGGACCCAATAAGCTTAGAAATGATTGCCCACTGATCTGGGCTTGTGTCTTGGGCCTCATCAATCAAAATATGATCCAAAACGTTATCGAGTTTATAAAAAACCCACTCTGAGATTCCTGGACGTCCAAGTAATTCATTCGTGCTGGCAATCAAATCCTCAAAGTCCAATAAACCGTTCTGTTGTTTTTCCGTCTGATAGCTATGGAAAATGGCTTGTGTTACCTGCATAAATGCTAAGGTAGAATCAATGATGGCTTGGTTTTTTAGTTGTTCTTTTTTCCCAAAAAGCCGGCATGCCTCTTTTTCAAGGATTTTATAAATATCTGGGAAATTGATTTGAATGTCTTTTTTTGCTAATCTTTTGCGGATTTGTCCATCTTTGGTTAAGAAGAAATGAGAATAATCACTTTCACCAAGAGCGTTTTCTAATTCAGGTTTGCCTTGTTCAAGAAGGATTTTAGAAGCTTGCCGAAGAGCGCCAATGTCGGCAGAGGGAATAGTTTCTTGGGTTTTAAGAAAATTTTCCAGCGCTGTCTTGTAATCCTCTAAATTTTGATAACGAGCCAGCAATTTTCCAAATTGCCCGCGTTGACTTTGAATGCTTTTTAAGAGTCCTTCAAAATGATAATCCGACATAGAGGTGGCAATGTGTTCAAGAAAACCTTGAAGCTCAGGGGCTTGAGTTTTTAAGACTTGATAGTATGCCTTTTCTAAAAGAACATTAACCTCATCTCCTTCTAAAAGCGTAAAGCTAGGATCGATGGCAGCTTCAAGAGGGAAACGCTGGAGTAAGCTTTGGCAAAAGCTGTGGATGGTTTGAATGCGGATACCACCGGGGGTATCAATCACATGAAAAAGCAATTGGCGCGCCAGCGCATGTGTTTCCTTTGAGATTGATTGATTGGTTAGATTTTCAAGATCTTTTTGTAAACTTTCATCATCCAAAATTGCCCATTCTTGAAGCTTTGTCGTTAAACGGTTTTGCATTTCTATAGCAGCCGCTTTTGTAAACGTAATACAAAGAATTGACTCAGGCGCTGTGCCTGTTAACAGCAAGTTTAAGAGTCTATCAATCAGTACCTTTGTTTTTCCTGTTCCGGCCGACGCACTAACCCAGCAGCTCGCTTTAGGATTGGCGGCTAAAGCTTGAGGATTCTTTACTGCTGCCATTCTGAAATCCTTTCAAGGTGGGCATAAGGATTAAAGGTGGGCGCTTTTTCAGGAACTGGACAGGCAAGATAAGGAGTTGATGAGTTCATAAAAGCTACAAGTAAATTGAGTAAGCCAGTTTCGGTTTCTTTTAAAAACTCTGAAGTGATCTCAAATTTTGAAATTTTTCCGGCCGGCTCTCCTCCTTTTAAATGCCAAATGGCAATTTCTTCAGGTAGGGTTTTGATGCCAAAACCACCTTGATCAGCCATCAGGGCCTCTAAAGAAAGCTGAGGGGAATAGCCATTTTTTATATCTTTTAAACGGGGAGGAGCGCCTGTTTTATAATCGATAATTCTTAAACGATCTTGATCCAAAATATCCAATCGATCGGCAATCGCTTTGATACTGAAAACAAAGTTTTGATAAGCAAGGGATAGTTGCCCTTTTTGTTCAATTAAATAAGCCTTTCCAGGACTTGTCCGAAGTTCATTTAAAAACCATGTCGCAATTTGTTCAAATCGATGCCACCAGAAAATGCGCGTGATCGGGTTTTTATCGAAATAAGGCTTGGCTAGTTTTAGCAATTCATCAAGCGAGTTACTTTCAGTCTCATAATATTTTAAATAAGATTCCAGAATTTTATGAATGATTTGCCCTTTATCAGCATTTCCGAATTCTGAATCAAGAGGGAGAAGAGGAAACAATTTCAGACAGTGCCTTGCGTAAATGCCATACGGATCACGCATCAATGTTTCAATTTCTGTAACTGAAAAATTAATAGGCCTGCTCTGAATAGGTGGGCACGGAGCGGGGCGGGTATAGGAAATAGAATCAATTTGAGGGGAAAGGCTTTTGCTCCATTCTTTCCATGGAAATTGAGGAGAATTTTTTAACATCTCAGCATTTTTCTTATACACAACTTCTAAACGTCTCCACCAACGACTCGGAATGGTTGGTGTGCCTTGATCGATTCGGGAACGCGTTAAAAGAAGATGGTTGGCATAAAAGCAGCAGCTGAAATCATGGGCTGATAACCCAAGGCGTCTTTCTAAGGGGGGCAGGCCTAATTGTTGTCTCATGCTTCGGCTGAGCCACGGGTCAGGATCAATTGAAGGTGGCCAACTGTTTTCGTTTAAGCCGCCCAAGATCATAACATCAGAATGACTAAGACGGGCTTCTAATGTGCCCAGGATTTTAATTCTTGAACCAATCCCCTTATAACCTCTTAATTTGTCACCGTGCTGCATTAAGGATGCTAGAAAAGTAGGATACTCTTTTGAGCTTAAAGGCGGAAAATGACTGCTTTCCTCAGATAATTTTTTTAAAAATGTTTGAACGGTTTCGCCATCTGCTTGTCCCCACAAGGGAGATGTTTCAGAAGTATCACCTGTTAAAGATAGACAGATTTGTCTGTGAAGAGACAAAAGATCTTTAAAAAAATGGCTTTGCTCCGACGAAAACAACGGGCTGATGATATCTAAAATCTCTTGAAACCAAGGCAACAACGAAGGAAGTTTCTCTGAGATAACGGCTTCTAACTCTGTGATCTCAAGTTTAAATTTCCTTAAGATATTTTTCTCTAATGTTCGTACATTTTCCAGGTGTTGCAAGCGATTTGCTTTGAAGCACAAAGGGTGTTTTAAAACGACTAATAGTTGGCTGATTGTGGGGAAGAAGCAAAGATCCGCAACCAATAATACAAATCCACCAACAACCGAATTTGCTAGAGGTCGTCCGCTTGATGTATTGGGGACTAATTCCCATCGTTCAAGCTCCGTTTCTACCAGATGGCACAAGTGTTGATTAGGGCTAACAAGCGAAATTGTTCCCTTACTGGTTTCAATATAGTGACGCATCATAAGGGCAATAATTTTTGCTTCTTCGGCAATCGAATCACATTCGACCATCTGGGGCCAATATTCAGATGAAAATGACGAAGTCAATGTTAATTCTTTGTTGTTCATGGCAGCTGAAAGCAATTCATGGCGGCTGCTTTCTAAAGAGGTTTGGTGCTTTAAAATTACAACGTCATCTTTGTTTATTTCTAAGAAATTAAGAAGGTTTGATAGTGTATGCTGAGGATGAGTTAAGGGTAAGTCTTTATTAAAACCTATAGTATCAAGGCCAGGCAGAATGACTTGACCTTGCGGCATCGATAAAATAGTCTTAATAAGTTCGGCTGTGGCAGGAACAGTCCCCGTTGTTCCGGCAATAATGATGGGGTGATCAGGTGGGTTTTCTCTCCAATTTTGGGCTAGCGTTCTCAAACTTTCTCTGATTCTGGCCTGTGACTCAACAGCACCTAAATCTTTTAAAATTGAGGGCCAGAAATCGGTGACGATTTTTAAAAAATTAAGCGTTTCCTGCCAATGTTCCGCGTAATCTGTTACGACTAAGTCTTTTAAATTTTCTAGATTAATTCCGGTTGTTTCTGCTTCGTCAATCAGGTGAATTAATCTTTCAGCGGCTTTTAAGGCGCGGCTTGGAGTATAATTGGGTAGCTTTAAAACTAATTGGGTGAAAAGACCTAAACGTTTCAAAGGATTAATGGCAGCAGGAAGATCGTCAATTTTTGAAAGAAGAAGAGGATTTTCTGATTCAATATCAGCGAGGGCAATCATTCTTGGTAACATCAAAGGATGATCACTTTTAATCTTTGTTTGAAAAACCTCGCCTAGTCCTAAAAGAGCACGTCGTGTGGGCAGAATGACTAGCGTTTTTGCAAGGTCAAAAGGATTCGGGTATTGCTCTATCAAAAGCTCTGCGAGGCTTTTTAGAAAACATTGACCAAAATGGATCCCGATAATTTTATGAACTGTCATCGAAAAATGGGACTTAACGTCCCACAACACTTAAAGAATGCTTAAAAAATGTTCCGCGCTTGTTAAATTGCATGTAGAAGCTGGCTCAACTTCAAGTCTTGTAACTTTTCCATCCTTAATAATCATTGCATAACGCTGAGAACGATACCCAAGACCAAGGGCGCTTAAGTCCATACCAAGCCCAAAAGCGCGGGTTAAGTCACCATTTCCATCAGCAATCATGGCAATTTCATTTTTTGTATGTTGGTTTTCAGCCCAAGCTTGCATAACAAATGGATCATTAACGGAAATACAAGCGATTTGGTCGACACCTTTGTCGATAAGTTGTTGTTTGTGGACGACAAAGCTGGGTAAATGTTTTGAGGAGCAAATTGGTGTAAAAGCACCTGGAATTGCAAAAAGAATTGTTGTTTTGTCTTTAAAAAAATCAGAGGTATTAAGATCAATAGGACCATTTGAAGTGGCTTGCTTTAAGGAAACATCTGGGATTTTATCGCCGACTTTTATAGACATAGACATGATTAAGGCCTCCATAATTTTATTATCTTTATTTATAGAGCATGATGGCATATTAATCGATACAAATTATCAAAGCTTTCTTTGAAATTTTAGGGGGGGGTTGTTTGGATTCAATTCCATTTATTTCTGATCATCTACCTTGACATTTAAAAAAGAAAATCTATTTCAAGGTATAGGATAGGAAGTGCTATCCATAGACGTTTATTTGTGGTGAAGGGTTTGACAGGTTTTTTAAGTGGGAAAAAGCCTGGACGGGATTGGTGTGCCTTTTTTACCATTGTGGTAGAGGGTATCCCCCACCCACCCTTTTAGGTGGGCAGAAATTTGGGTGGGGATTAGAATTTTTAGGCTTTAAATTTAATAAAAATTTAAACAAATCGTTCTACCGGGGCAGAGGAGAGTTGATGCAAAAAGAAAATTTATTCATTCTCCCTTAGTTATCAAAAACCGAATACCCTCTTAAAAACTCAGCGGTTGAAAGCGATTTGCTTCCAGGTTTCTGAATTTTTTCTAACGACAGCGCTCCTTCACCGCAGCAGACAATCCATGAATGTTCAAAGGTTTTCAGAAACTGCCCTGGTTTCCCTTCGGCTGGAACGACAGAGGCCTCTAAAACTTTAATGGTGATATCTTTGTGTTCAAACCATGTTCCCGGCCAAGGGTTTAATGCTGCAATTTTTCTTTTTAACTCAATAGCAGATAGATTCCAATCTAAATGCCCTTCACTTTTAACAAGCTTATGAGCATAAGTCACACCTTCGGTAGGTTGTGGAATAGGCACAATCGCTGATATTTTCTCAAGGGTATTTACAATAAGATCCGCCCCTAATGCTGAAAGCTGATCATGCAGAATAGGAGTCGTGGTTGCTTGGGTAATGGTTAGGCTCTGCATGTTTAAGATATCACCAGTATCCAAGCCTTCATCCATTTGCATAATGGTAATACCGCTTTCTTTATCTCCTTCAAGAATAGCCCTATGGATAGGGGCTGCCCCGCGCCAACGAGGTAAAAGGGAGGCATGAATATTAATACAGCCCACTTTAGGAGCCTCAAGAATGGCCTTAGGCAGAATAAGTCCATAAGCGGCAACCACCGCTACATCTGCGTTATGGTTTTTAAAGATGGCTTGTTCTTCTTCGCTCTTTAAAGATTTTGGTGTATAAACTTTAATACCCAGAGCTTCTGCGGCTAGATGAACCGCACCTTTTTGAATGGAATGACCACGATCTTTTGGTTTCGGAGGTTGGCAATAAACTGCAACGATTTCGTGTCCTGCCTGAACAAGTTTTGTAAGGGCAGAAACTGAAAACTCAGGGCTTCCCATAAAAATAATGCGCAAGATTACAGATTCCTTAGATGCATTAAAGCTTAAATGATTTTTTTAGCTTTTGGACTTTTTGGATTATTAACTGCCTTTTGAGAGTAGACAAGTGATCTATATAAACAATTCCATCCAAATGATCAATTTCGTGTTGCAAGCATTTTGCCAAAAGATCCTCTCCCTCAATTTCTTGAGACTGGTTATGTTCGTCAAGATAACGCACACGTACAGCTTTAAATCTTTTAACGTTGGCAAATTGTTCAGGAACTGATAAACAGGATTCTTGCTCAATTATGGTTTCCTTGGAATGCCAAATAATCTCAGGATTTGCCATTTTTATAGGTGGCAAATCGGGAAAATTATCTGATAAATCAAAAACGATAACCCGCTTATTAATTCCAACTTGCGTCGCCGCTAAGCCAACACCATCCTCGGCATACATAGTTTCCATCAAATCAGCCATAAACTGACGCAAAGCATCATCTACTTGCGCAACAGGTTCCGCTTTTATGCGGAGCCTTGGGTCTGGAATAGTTAGAACAGTTAAGCGTGCCATAGGATTTTTAGTTGTTGCCTCTTCTTAAGAAAGCAGGAATGTCCAGAATGTCAACATCACGATCTTCTTCTGAGCTTTTTGTGTTATTTTTTAAAGCCTGTTCGGTAACAGGATGCTGTTGCGAACGATTACGGCTGACACCGGTAAATCTCTCAAACAGCGAAGGGGTTCTTCTGCGTTCTGTTCTTTCATCTGAAGAAGCCGGTTGCTGTGAAAAATTACGAGACTCGTCTTGATAACTTTGAGATGCGCCAAAATTCTCATTCTTATCAAATAAAGAATTATTATCTAACTTCTCTGCTACTTCGAGGCCTTTGTTATCATCAGCATGATAAGATTTTGAAAAATCAGAGCTATTGCTTAAACTTTCTGCAGTTGGTGCTTGTGTTTTTTCTGCTTCTAGGGAACCATAAGGATCTGCATGAGTTTCTGCTGCAAATCCAGAATAAGCAGGAGCTGATTGTGTTCCGCTACTCGTATGTGGAGTTGCTGTTGGCTTTAAAGAAGAAGCAAAACTTACTTCATTGATTGGACGCCACGCTGAAGTTGCAGTTGGTGCACCAATGCCTGTTGCCACAACAGAAACGCGCATTCTTCCGTTTAATTTCTCATCAAAGGTGGATCCAAAAATAATATTGGCTTCTGATTCTACGTCTTCTCTGATGCGATTTGCTGCCTCATCAACCTCATAAAGGGTCATGTCATAACCACCAGTGATGTTAATAAGAACGCCTTTAGCGCCTTTCATAGAGACATCATCAAGAAGCGGGTTAGAAATAGCAGCTTCCGCTGCATCGAGAGCGCGCCTATCACCTTCTGCTTCACCAGTTCCCATCATAGCCTTACCCATCTCAGCCATAACAGCCCTAATGTCAGCAAAGTCAAGGTTGATTAAACCAGGCATCATCATTAGGTCAGTAACACCCCGAACACCGGAATACAAAACATCATCAGCCATTTTAAAGGCGTCTGCAAAAGTTGTTCGCTCATTGGCGATTCTGAAAAGATTTTGATTGGGGATGATAATTAAAGTGTCAACGTATTGTTGCAGTTCATCAATGCCTTTTTCTGCAGAACGAGCACGATGGGATCCTTCAAAATGAAAAGGTTTTGTGACGACGCCAACAGTTAAAATACCACTCTCGCGTGCGGCTCTTGCAATGACAGGGGCAGCTCCAGTTCCTGTACCACCGCCCATACCTGCGGTAATAAAGACCATATTGCTGCCACGAAGATGATCAATAACCTCTTCCATTGATTCTTCTGCAGAAGCACGTCCCACATCCGGTTTGGAACCAGCACCAAGGCCTTGGGTTATATTAAGACCCAATTGAATTCTTTTGGCGCGATCTACCAAGGATTGTTCAAGAGCTTGAGCATCTGTATTCGCAACGATGAATTCAACGCCTTCCAATTTAGCGCGAATCATATTATTGACTGCGTTACTTCCAGCTCCCCCAACGCCAATAACAGTAATTCGAGGTCTAAGATCTAATGCGTCAGGTGCTTTTGCTTTTTGTGTGGTCATCGTTACTATCAATCCTTACAACTTTTAAGTGAGTAATGAAAACTATCGTCCCAGTAATTCTAGTATAAAGGGTTGCTCATTACCAAGGGCAAATTATTACTTTCATCTACTTTTAACTATGATAATGGGCAATTTAAAAAAAATCTATAGTTAGTTTAACTATAGACTGTATTTTAATTTGTTTTAAATTTTAAAAATTTTCTTTAATCCACATGTTAAATCGCTGCCATACTTGAGATTTACCTGCATTTATTCTGATAATTTGATTACCACTATAATCTTGAAGTCCATATTGAAGCAAACCTGCGCAAGTAGAGAAAGTCGGGCTGGTGACGATATCTCCCATTCCTATTAAGCCAGTCGGTTGTCCTAAGCGAACTTGTTTTCCAAGAATATGCGATGCCATCTCTCTAATGCCTTGAAGTTGGCTGGTTCCGCCTGTCAAGACAATCCGTTGATAAACAACCGGATCGGCAGGGGATCTGCGCATACTCTCTCCGACAAGTTCAAGAATTTCCTCAACACGCGAACGAATAATGTGAATCAATGTGCCTTTGGGAATTTGATAGGCTTGTGTTTTATCCGTTTCGCCCATTTGCGTTACCAAAATACTCTCCCTATCATCTGAAGAGGAGGGGATCAAAGTACCGTACAGAGTTTTTAGTCGTTCTGCCTGTGCTAGAGGGGTTGCAAGACCTCGCGCAATATCGTTGGTAATGCTAGAACCTCCTAAAGGAATACTGTCAATATGAACAAGATTTCCTTCATAAAAAGAGGCAATGGTTGTATTACCACCCCCAAGATCAACGATGGTAACGCCAAGTTCAAGCTCATCTTCGACCAAGATTGCAAGACCAGAGGCATAAGGAGGAACAACATATCCCGCAACATCCAAATGGCATCTGCCGATACAGCTTGTTAAGTTTCGAATGAGTCCAATAGGCGCTGATACTACGTGTAAGTTAACTGATAATTTTTCACCAATCATGCCTCTTGGATCCCTAATGCCTTCAATTGAATCTAAGCAATATGAAAGAGGAAGAACGTGTATGACTTGTCTATCGGCGTTAATGGAAGTATCTCGATTAACACTTAATAGACGACGTAAATGAGTTTCATCCACGGCATTGTTGGACAGATAGATTTCTGCTCTGATATTATGGGACGAAGTCGCACCAGCAGGAAGATTAACATAAACACTGTTAATATTTTGTTTGGCTGTTTGCTCAGCACTATGAACAGCGTTTAAAATAGAATCTTCCAAAGCCTCTAGATCAATAATTTTTCCAGCTTTAATTCCGCGTGACACTTGGTAACCAACGCCCACAATTCGTAATTGCGAATTAATGTCTCCAGGATTCCCACCAGAAGAGGTTCGATTGTTTACTTTTGCGATAGCGCAGCAAATCTTATTGGCTCCTATATCTAAAGCTGCAAATAATTCACTTTTTTCAGTGGGTGTTTTTTTTGTAAATAAGCTCATTCTTGTTCTTTAATATTTCTTAAAAAGATATAGGGACTATCCTTTAGGGTTTCTTAGACAATTTACAAAACTATGTAAAGAGGGTTGCCGCGTTCTTTTTAATTTTTCACTTTTTAAAATAGATCGCACACATTCAACACTATACTCGAAATTTTCATTAATAATAACATAATCATATTCAGCCCAGTGACTTAAGTCATGAGAAGCCGATGCTATGCGACGTCTAACGACTTCTTCACTATCTTGAGCTCTTTTTCTCAATCTATTTTCAAGCTCTTCAATAGAAGGAGGTAAAACAAAGATGCTGACAAGATCCGCTTGTGCAGCCTGACTTAATTGTTGAGTACCTTGCCAGTCTAGGTCAAAGATAATATCTTTACCCTTTGAAAGGGCCTCTGATACAAGAGTTTTAGGGGTTCCATAAAAATTTCCATAAACCTCTGCATGTTCAAGAAGTTCACCTGCCTCAAGCATTTGATAATACGTTTCTTGATCAATAAAATGATAATCATGTCCGTTGATCTCTCCAGCGCGAGCAGGTCTTGTTGTGACAGACACTGAAGTTATAACGTTAGATTCTTGTCTAAGTAGCTCTTTTACAATTGATGTTTTTCCTGCTCCCGAGGGAGAAGATAAAACGAGCATAATGCCGCGATGAGAATTGGATGACATGGCTATAGTTTGCTTTCTTCTGTTTGGCGGCGACTGATTTTTCTCCATGTTGTTACACGTTGATTATGATCTTTTAGATTTGAACTAAAGACATGTCCGCCTGTTCCGTCAGCTACAAAATAAAGATCCTTTGTCGTTTCAGGGTTAAGAACAGCTTCAATGGCTGCGCGTCCTGGGCAAGCGATAGGTGAGGGAGGGAGCCCGGTCACGGTGTAGGTATTAAAAGGAGATTCTATTTGCAGATCTTTTTTTGTTAATCCTCTTTCTAGTACATGCTTTCCTTCGGTAATAGCGTAAATTACAGTAGGATCAGCTTGAAGGCGCATGCCAATTTTTAATCTATTTAGAAAAACGCTAGCTACTCTGCGGCGTTCTGTTGGCAATTTTGTTTCCTTTTCAACAATAGAGGCCAGCACTAATGCATGATGAGGAGTGGCTGTATGTGGATTTTTTGAAACCTTTTGAGGCCATAATTCATTCATAAGATTTGTCATTGCACGTTGCATATTGCTCAGCAGCTTTTGTCGATCATCGCCATAAGAATAAGAGTAAGTTTCAGGGAGAAGAGTTCCCTCAGGAGGTATGGATGTGATTTCTCCTGACAGAGAATCTGTGTTTTCTAAAATACTCACAATCTGACTGACCATTAAACCTTCAGGAATTGTGAGTTTACGAATAACGGTTCTTCCTTCACTCATTTGGTTAATGATAGCCCAAGGAGATGCCGTTTTAGATATGAGGTATTCTCCAGCTTTCAGTTTTTTCTTTGGGTAATGAAGATATTGTGCAGCCAAAAAGAACCAAGGGTAAGAAAGAACGCCTTTTTGCGCAAGCTGTTCAGCTATGGAAAACGAAGATGTCCCAGGTTTTATGAAAACTGTAATATCTTGATTTCGTGAGCCTTTTGTAAAAATGCCTTCGGGTCCATGTAAAATAAACAAAATGGAAAAAGAGAGAGTTATCACAACAAGAGCAGCACGAGTCAATCGCCTAAAAAAAGCGCGAAAAAAAGAAGCGGATGGTTGAGCGGACTCTGAAATCATACCCTTATTTTACACAAAACAGGATAAAATAATAGCAAAGAATGGTGGTCACAACAGGGATTGAACCTGTGACCCCTACGATGTCAACGTAGTGCTCTACCGCTGAGCTATGTGACCTTTCCTTACACTGTCTATAGCATTGTTAAATAGTCTTTTGCAAGCTTTGGGTTTTTTTGGTAAATACTA
>Ga0214919_10005315_pt1 | contig 18351 bp, 18 predicted proteins | sample LL1503_MetaG_FD_177994 | JGI IMG/M metagenome (GOLD analysis project Ga0214919, IMG submission 177994) | Freshwater microbial communities from Lake Lanier, Atlanta, Georgia, United States - LL-1503 | ecosystem: Environmental > Aquatic > Freshwater > Lake | place: USA: Georgia | collected...
GCTGTTCGCCCATTAAAGTGGCACGCGAGCTGGGTTCAGAACGTCGTGAGACAGTTCGGTCTCTATCTGTTGTGGGCGTTAGAAATTTGAGAGGACCTGCCTCTAGTACGAGAGGACCGGGGTGGACGTACCTCTGGTGTACCTGTTGTGGCGCCAGCCGCATCGCAGGGTAGCTATGTACGGATGAGATAAGCGCTGAAAGCATCTAAGCACGAAACTCGCCTCAAGATGAGATTTCTTTTAAGGGCCGTGGAAGACTACCACGTTGATAGGCTACAGGTGTAAAGACAGTAATGTCAAAGCCGAGTAGTACTAATAACCCGTAGACTTACAAACTCACTAATCTACTTATTTACTGCTTCAATCGTCCGATATATCATTCTAAAATATTAGACTTGATGGTTGGAAACAATGAACTAAAGGACATTTATGTGCTTTACTCACTGTTGTCTAATCCGAAAAGTTAACGATTTTGGGTGTCTATAGCAGCATGGTCCACCTCTTCCCATTCCGAACAGAGAAGTTAAGCCTGCTTGCGCTGATGGTACTGCCCTTTTGAGGGTGGGAGAGTAAGTCGATGCCGATTTTAAAGAGCCTCTTCAGTAATGAAGGGGCTTTTTTTATGGACCAAATGTAGCTTCAGTCTCTATCAGCTTGTTGAGGAGAGGGATTAAGGGAGAGTTTAAAACTCTTTAAGTGATAATGAAATTAAGATCTTAGAAGAAAGTTAGAATGAAAATTATTTATTTCCCCTTCTTCCAATCAGAAAGCTTGGAGCTTAAGCCAATGGAATTAGAAAATCCTGCTTTAGAGTATATATTGAAGCCATAATCTAAGCTGAATTTCTTGAATTTTAGTCCTAGTCCCAATGAAAAACCGGACATGCCTGGATTTTGTTCTAGTTTTAAGGATTGTCGCCTGTTGTAGTCAAATCCAAATCTCAATTGTAAGACACCTTTTGTTAGTAGTTCAACTTGATAGGTAAAATGGCGTGCGAGTATTTCTCCGAATCCAGCGCCTGTTTGAGGAATAGTTTCTCCTGTTAATGCGTCTACTGTTGGTTTTATGCTCGGGTCAAAGTAGGTAATGTCCCATTGGTTTAGATGATGTGCAATCAATGAAAATCGAAAAGGGGCATGTTTTAATTTTAAAGAGGTACTCGCTTGAATATCTACTGGTAAAGCTCTTCTGCTTTGTGGTACATAACTTTTTAATTGGTACCCAATGTTTTTTGCCAGCAAACTAAAACTGATTAATTTATTCGAGCTGGTGTAGCTGGCACCAAAGTTTGAGCTCAGTCCAAATGAGGAATACGTTTCTAAATGTGAACCGATTACATTTAAACTTACACCTATCGTCATCGCTTGGTTTATGGGATACGCGTAGCCTGTTCCAACCACGTATTCTAGCGCTGAAAAGTTGTTGGTGAGATTTCCGTATTCATCTGTTCCTTTAAAATTTCCGTAATTGATATAACGAATGCTGGGTAGTAACACTCCCTTTTTTAGGGGAATTGCTGTGGCAAGTTGACCAAAATTAATACCGCTGGCAAGAAGTCCTTGGTTGATAGAATAGTTTCCAGCCATCGTTAAATTAATTAAGGAGGGATTAATTATGCCTTGCGATACTTCTTGGTCTTGTGCGCTATTTGAATAACCGCCAATGCCAGCTAGGCGTGCACTGTAGTTAAAATTAAGTAAGGAAAATGCATTGTTACCTCCACTTTGAGCGTGAAAATAACAGTTGATTAGTAGGAAGCAGCATAAAATTTTAGCGTGCATGGGCAAACGAACGTTTAATTGAATGTAAAATTGTACTTATTTTTTTTCATTTCCTCATTTTTTGACTAATTTAATAGGATAATTGTAATGTATATGCTTTTAAAAACCATTTTGTTTGTAGGGGATCATGCTCAAAAGTATTCCGAATTAGGAAGCTCTAATGCGAATTGTAGCGCTCAATTATTGACTTATCAACGAGAAAATATAGTAACAGGGGAAAAGGCTAGGGTTATTTTTAATCAGCAAGAATTGCCTTTTCACACTGCCTACAATAGGGATGGCTTATGCCAGGATATTGTTCGATTGAAAGATGAATTGTTACTTAAGTGTGATATACTAATTGGCGATCCAACTGAACTATTGTTTCAAGCCTATGTTACTGAGTTAATGGAATCATCGGAATTAACTATTTTGCCAATCGTGTTTTTTTTATACCCTGTTGGTATGAATTCTTTGGACACGAGGCGAGAAATTTCAGCGTTAATTCTTAAAATGAAATTGAATAATATGCTCACTTATGTGGTTAGGAATCCAATGGATACTTTCGTGGAAGTAATGAATGAAGTGAATAACTTAGCTTCCTTCACTTCTATTACACAGCTGGAAAGTAGCATTGAAAATCTCGATTATTTGTTTGGTCATGATGCAGAAATTTTAATTTAACCGGCATAATTCATGGACAAAAATACAGTAGATGTATTATTTACCGAGATCTTAAATCGTCATCAATCATTTTTTATGATGCTCATTAAAGATAAGTTTGAGTTGGATGACGCTAAAGATGTTTTTCAAGATGCTTGTCTTCATTTGTATCAATTATTGCAAACTAAGTATGTCGACAATGTGGATTTATTTAATTCTAAGGCATGGTTGCGTACGGTGGTGACCAATTTTTGTCTTTCTGAATTACGAAGAAGAAATCGGAAAGGTGCAATTAAATTAATTCCAGAATATCAGACTACCATCGTGCGACAAAATTATTCAGAATCGGAAACTCAAGCGGGTTTATCCAATAATTCACAAGATGTGAATCAACTAATGAATGAATTACTAAAATTGGTTTCGAAGCAAGATGCTTTGATGTTAAAAATGAAGTATTATTATGGCAAACCTTCGATATACATAAGCAGGGTGCTTAATGTAGCCCATGTTAATGTTTCAATTAATCGAATTAAAGAACGGATTGTACAGAAATCAGGGGTGAAAAACATTGATGAATTGATGGAAAAATACAGTTGGTCTGCTTAAAAATCCATGTGTCTTTCCGTCTTGTCTGGATAAATATCGTCGATCGTTATTAGAATTCCTGTTTCTTCCACATTTCCAAATTCCACATTTTCTGCGGTTCCAAACGTTTTCATGCTTGGGGAAAGGTTCATATAGATATTTACCAATGGAGGAATGAATTCCCCATTTTCACGTATGTGACCATTCAGCACTTTAAATCCATCTCGGAAGTCAAGTCCTTTCAATTGCTTTTCTGCATAACTGGTATCATAGTTTTGTTTCAGTGGATTAATGGGCACCATTAGTTGGTCGTTGTCGGGAAAGTATTTATGCATGAAGTATAACAAGAAATCACGGCAATCGGTATTGTAATTTTTATACATGGTTACCTTGCCGAAAAAATACTTAATACCTGGGTTAAACCGGACAAGTGCTCCAAGTCCATCCCAAATATTATCTAAGGCAAATAATCCTTTCCGTGGATTCACAGTTGGCTGAAAATTGGGTTGCACCCAGCTACGACCTAATTCGATGGTGTAGGGCAGGATCTTGTTTATGAAATTATCTGAAAACTTGAAATAGTGTTCCGTCGATAAATTTATATTTCCATGTTGATCGATTGAATCCTTGCATAAAATGAACCGGTATCCACCAATTATTTCTTCATCTTCCGGTGACCAAACGATTAATTGTTGGTAGGCATTTTCACCTCTATCGTATTCGTCTAAGTCTACGGATTCTCCGGTTCCGCCTCCTGATGCTCGAAATGTAATTTCTCGTAATCGTCCAATTTCCAATATGACATTTGGCGCATTTTTGTCATTGACAATATAAATCTCATTATTCCCTTTTCGCGTCAGCCTGGTAAAACAATCTTTATTTAACTCAGCTTTCAGAATAGATCTATCAATTGCTGGTAGTATTTCTTCCATTTTTTTAGTTTAATTCATGCACTATTTTCCGAATTTCCTTCGCGACCTCAAAATCATTTTTCGAAGTGTCAAATTGGTTTATTCGTATTTCTTTACCAATTGTAAACGTTAATTTTTTATTGCGTTGTTTGAATAATTCATTGGATAAGTATAGCATTTCTATGTTGGTCTTAATCCTTAAAAATCTACGAAAACTATTCAAGCGATAAAAAAATGGAGATAATTTTCCATCTATATGAATAGGAATAATTGGTCTGTCCCATAAACGGGCATAGGTAACGAATGTTCGTTTCCAAGGTAGATCTTGAACCACGCCGTCTATTTTTCTACTCACTAATCCTGCTGGGAACAGGCAAATGGCGTGATCTGATTCAAAGGCCTTGGCAATTTGTCCTCGCACTGATTTATCGTTTTTGCCATGTTTATTTACTCCAATAAATAGTCCATTCAGATTTTCTAGGTTTAAGAGTAAATCATTGACAATAAATCGCACATCGGGTCTGTGGCTTTTTAGCAGCGAAATCAATGCAAGGCCATCCATTCCACCTAGTGGATGGTTGAGTACGATTATGATTGGCCCTGATTTCGGGATGTTTTCTATGCCTGTTGAAGCGATGCTTATATTAAACTCTTCTAAGATGGCATCGCTAAATGCGGCATCTTTATGATCCTTATATTTTACAAGATAATTATTTATTTCTTTCTGATGAATGATTCGTTCGAGGTAACGAATAACAAATTTTGGTAACCAAACAGCAATTTTTTTATTTTTACTTTCGATCAATCGCTTGACATCAATATGTTTTTCTTTTTCCATTTTTTTTCTGACTTCGAAATTATAAGAATCGAATCTGTTAATTACATGATTTCAATTTAATTATTCACAAAGGTGATTTAGTAATTAAAATCGATTTCCAAGCCATCGTATGCTGGATAAACATTTGGAGGAAGGAGAGCTTGAATATCATTGTGTTTTCCAAATAAATGTGAAATATGGGTCAGGTAGGCCTTTTTTGGTTGAATTAAGTCAATAAATGCTAAGGCTTCTTCCAGGTTAAAATGGGAGATGTGTTTTGATTGATGTAAAGCATTTATGATCAAAATATTTATTCCTTTCAATTTATCACTTTCTTCTTTAGCAATTGTTTTAGCATCCGTTATATAGGCAAAGTCTCCGATCCTAAATCCTAGCACTGGCATTTTGTAATGGTTCACTTGGATGGGGATAATGGTGCATTTGTCGGATAATTGGAAGGGCACTTTGTCTATCTGATGCAGTTTAATTTTTGGAATTCCTGGATAGTCATCGTTATTAAAAATATAAGAAAACTCTCTTTTTAACGCGTTCTCTACCTCCAAGGTGCAGAATACATCCATGTGGGAATTGTATCGATAATTGTATGCCCGAACGTCGTCTAAACCTGCAATATGATCTTTGTGCTCGTGCGTAAAAAGTATACCTTCCAGATCGTTTACATTTGCTCTTAGCATCTGTTGCCGAAAATCTGGACCCGCATCAATTACATAATTTTTTTGGTCAACATGGAAAAGCAAGGAGGAACGTAGTCGTTTATCTTTCAAATCGTTGGAGGAACACACTTGACAGCTGCATGCAATCAGAGGTACACCTTGAGAAGTGCCTGAACCTAAAACAATTGCTTTTCCTTTCATCGTTACGAAGATATATTTTTTTTATCGCTAAAGATCAATAATTTTAGCCCACTCATTTTTTCTAAGAAATAAATTAAGAATCGTTTTTATATCTCTATCCTCTTTCTGTTTATTAATATAACGTTTGAAAGCATCGGGACCTTTTCCATGAAAGTGATAGGGAGCAAAGCCATAACCTTGATATACTCCATTTTCAATCCAAACAATACTTTTCTCCACTTTTTCTCGTCCCTTATCGATTATGTAAAAGGATCGTCCTTCAAAAGTTAAGGCATCAAAGCATTGATTTACACGTTTATTGTAGTCAGCTGGATGCTCTATATTAACGCAAGCACCTGCACATTTTTTTATGGTATAATGAAAGCAGGCTTCTTGGCTTTTATACAAATGACTTAGTTTTTGACAAAGTTGGTATTGTTCTACTTTTGCGTTCAAAAATTCAATACCATCTTTTCTGCTGTTAAAATGAATCAATGGGTAGGCATCATTTTTACTCAAAGATTCCACTTTTAAGGTTATGTATCCATCCTCGTTTTGTTGATCAAAAAGTCCGAAGGAAAACACGCTATTTCTCAACGTTCTATTATATAAGGGTTTGTGAATTTTAATTAATTCACTTTCTCTCAACATGGCTATAAGGTCAGATCCTGTAATTTCGTATTCAACGCGAACAATATCTTGTATCATCTTTATTGCCTTCGCCGTTTTCGTATTGTTTAAATGCTGTTCTACTCTTTTCTTTATGGAAATACTTTTTCCGATGTAAATTATTTTATTGAACTCATTATAAAATAGGTAAACCCCTGCTTTTTGTGGTAGTCCATCGATGGTTTCTATGGAAAGATTGGGGTGAATTTTTTTTGGATTTATCTCCGTTTGAATTAATCCAATTAATCTTTCTTGATCTTTTTCATGCATAATTTGGAAAAGTTCAGTGGTCGCTAATGCATCACCGCCTGCCCTGTGCCTTCCGTTGATGCTAATACCGAGTGCGCGAGTTAGTTTTCCTAAGCTATATGATTCATGTCCCGGTATGATTAAGCGGGCTGCTTTTACAGTGCAAAGGTGTGGAAATCGAAAATCATAGCCAAGCGTTTTATATTCACTTCTAAACATTCCATAATCGAAAGCTACATTGTGCGCCACGAAGACACAGCCCTCACAAAATTCAATTACTTGCTTGGCTATTTCATAAAATTTTGGTGCTTTCGTCACCATTTGATCGCTTATGCCAGTTAATCGAACTATAAATTCTGGAATGGGTATTTCAGGGTTTACAAGTGTGACAAATTCGTCAATGATCTTTTCACCATCAAATTTGTAAATAGCTAACTCTGTTATCTTTGAGGCATTTACGCTCCCTCCCGTGGTCTCAACGTCGATGATTACAAAATTCATGCAGCGAAAGTATTCAAAAGTCCATTTACAAGTGTGAAAAAATCAATATATTTAGAAAAAAAAATCTAATTTAATTAGTGGATTATATTTTATAGAAATTAGTAGTAATTTTAGGCGGTATTTAGAAAAATTAATCATCAAAAATCATTGAAAATGAAATTAGCCTTCTGTTTTTGTATTTTAAGTTCTTGTTTTTTTGCTCAATCAAATTTTACTGTTTTCAACAATAATGGTCAAACATTTTATGTCATATTAAATGGCGTAAAACAAAATTCGTTGCCACAAACTAATGTGGTTGTAAGTGGATTAGTAAATTCCGCTTATTCAGTGAAATTGATTTTTTCAGATGGGAAAACAGCAGACATTGATAAAAACTTTTTTATTGATTCTCCAAGTGATATCACCACACGAATCATTTTCAAAAAGGGAAAGGGTAAATTACAATTGATAAGTCAAACCCCAACGGTAGGCGCCTCTACTGGTGAAACGGTAATTAATTATCGACCCGATAACAATGCTTCCTTTTCAGATGGCTCTGTTGGTATTGGGTTTGTTGGAAATTCTACCACCACAACGGTAGTTACAGAAACAACGACTCAACAAACAGGCAATGGATCGGTAAATATTCAAGCAACCCCAACTCCAACCCCAACACCTTCTAATTCTTCAAATGGTAATGTGGGCATCAATGTGAACGTAAATGGTCAAACTACTGGTGGAAATGTAAACATCACAAATACAGCAACTCCTGCTAATGGTGCTGCGGGTATCCAGATGAATATTGTAGATTCTACTTCTGGTCAAAATATGGGGGTAAACATGAGTATTAACATCAATGGTCAAGTGGTGGATCCGAATGCTCAAATTAATACCAATGTTGTTGTTCCTGCTAATGTTACTATTTCGGGAAATGCTCCAGCTAATACAAATAGTTCAACGGTTATTACAACAACTACTACTACAACCAATTCATCTAATTCTTCGATTAATTCTTCTAATAACGTTGTCACTAATACATCATCTCCGAGTAATTCCAACGTAAACTGTTCTAGAACATTGAACAATACCGCTGTTTTTATTGAAGAATTAAAGGACCAAAGTTTTGAAGATGACCGTGTTGAAGCGTTACAATTGGCCTTGGTTAATATGTGTCTTTATGCGGCAGATGCTGAAAAAATAATGCCCTTATTTACTTTTGATGCCAATCAATTAACGGTTGCTAAATTTATGTCCGATCGATTAGTGGATAGGGAGAATGCTTCTTCGCTTGCTAAACATTTTTCTTTCGATAGCACAAAAATGGAATACAGGAAATATATTAGTGGTAAAAACTGATTATTCGTTAACGCTATCCTCGATACATTCCTCCTTCGTCGAAACACTTGGCTAGCTTTTATAAAGTTTATCGAGTGCATCTCGACTCCGCTCGATGCCCTGCTAGTGAATCGAGCACCCCTTTATGTGAATCGAGCGGAGTCGAGAGACACGGTAAGTCGAGAAACACGCCGAATCTATGTTAAGTGCTACGCCTTGAATTTTTCTTCGTAGATAAGCACCCAATCTTCTACACTAACTTTCTGCATGAGTGCGCCAATAAGCTCATAGGGAATATCACCTGACTTTTTAAAACGGACACAGCTTTTACCCATATCCAATTTTAGCTTAGTGAATTTACTGTATTCATCTTTAAACCAGTCCAGCAATTTTTCATCACTATAAAGACCCATGTGATAAAAGGTAATGATATCTTTTCGCATGACTAAATTCAAAAATGGTAAAGGAAGTTTTGGCGTACAATGATACCCCGCAGGGTAAATAGAATGAGGAACCACATATCCAATCATTCCATAACCAATAGTTTCTTCAAATCCTTTTGGGAGATTTTCGAAAATAACTCTTCTTAATTCTAAGAATTCAGGTTTTCTAGGTCCCTCTAACTGTTCGATGTATTGCTGAACTTCCATTTATTAAATTCTACCTGGGTAAATTTTAAGTGCTTCACGAAGACAAATAACTGCTTTTTTCAAGGCTTCTTGGTTTAGAACGTAAGCAATCCTTGCTTCTTGTTTTCCAGCACCAGGAGTAGCGTAAAATCCATTGGCCGGCGCCATCATAACGGTTTGTCCCTCGTGGGAAAATGATTCCAATAACCATTGACAAAATTTTTCCGCATCATCAACTGGGAATTTTGCTATGCAATAGAATGCGCCTCTTGGCTTTGGACAAAATACGCCATCTATCGAATTTAAGCCATCGACCATAATATTTCTTCTTTCAACATATTCTGCGACCACGTCTTCAAAATAAGAATCCGGGGTTTCTAAGGCAGCTTCTGCTGCTATTTGATCAATAGTTGGGGGAGATAACCTCGCTTGACCGAATTTCAATACCGATGAAATAAGACCTTCATTTTTTGAAATTAATGCCCCAATTCTTGCTCCACACATGGAGTAACGTTTTGATACGGAGTCTATCATGACTACATTTTGACTGATTCCTTCCAAATTCATGACAGAATGAGGACTTGCTCCATCGTAGCAAAATTCTCTGTACACCTCGTCGGCAAATAAATAGATGTCGTGTTTCTTTACTATTTCTGCTAATTGCTTCAACTCGTCCAATGAATACAAATAACCTGTCGGATTTCCTGGATTACAAATAACAATTCCTTTCGTTTTTGAAGTAATTTTTCGTTCAATTTCTTCAATTGGCGGTAAAGCAAAGCCGGTCTCAATGCTGGAAATTACAGGAACAACTTGTACCCCAGCCATCATAGCAAAACCATTGTAATTGGCATAGAACGGTTCAGGGATTATTACTTCGTCACCTGGATTACACGTCGCCATTAAAGCAAAAACTAAGGCCTCAGATCCACCGGTAGTTATTATAATATCTTCGGTTTTTACATCAATTCCATTTTTTTGATACTTTGCTGCAAGTTTAATTCGATAACTCTCGAATCCAGCCGAATGACTGTATTCAATCACTTTTTGATCAAAATTTCTTATGGCATTTAAAGCACTTTCAGGCGTGGCGATGTCAGGCTGTCCTATGTTTAGGTGGTAAACAACTAAACCCTTTTTTTTGGCTTTCTCTGCAAATGGTACTAATTTGCGAATAGGAGAGGCGGGCATTTCTATTGCTTTATTCGATAATTGTGGCATATTTTATTTTTTTTACAAAAGTAATGAAACTTATACAGTTACTATTTTCATTTGTCCTTCTTGGTATAAAAAACAAATCCATTTTTTTCATATAAAACGGATAATTTGGGATAGGCTTTTAAATAACCTTCCTTACGATCAATTTTTGAAACGAAATACACCGGTTTATCAGTTGTTTCATTGCATAACCATGCTTCATCAAATCGCTTATTGTTTTTATGATTTTTTGTTTCCCCATAGAATAGATGCGCATATGATTTATAACCAAGCGGAATAAGGTAGCAGTTTTCATTTTTGTGTTTTTGAAAAAATTCAATGGCAGCAGCTTGCGATATCCCTTCAATTTTAGATAATGTATTGGCTTGAATGGTTAATATTCCTAAGGCCACTGTTAATAAGGATGTTATGATGGCTAATTTTAATTGCTTCCTAACTACTAATAATAAGGACAAAATAGCACCCGATAAAAAGAAAGTTCCAGGAAAATAATCCCAGTTACTCCATGAAAGTTTCGCGTTTAAATTTGCTATTGCAAAGGGATCATTAATGTTAAATGTTTCGATTAGCCATTCTTTGTGCTGCAAAGCATAAGGTATAAATAGGAGGATGATTGAAAAAATAACTAAATAGCTAATCGTAAAAATAGAAACCGTTTTTATTTGTTTCGTACTTTTTAACTCTTGTACCCACCTTGCTGCAAAGTAGGTCAATGGAAAATAGCAAAGCGACGAATAATGGATGATTTTAGTGCTCACGATCGAAAAGAGTAGCAATGTCAACCAAAAAACCACTTTCATCCATAAATCAAAGGATTCCTTTTTGTTTTTATGTTTATTTTGAAAAAGAAAATAACCTATTGCATAAAAGGAGGCAGGGAAACAACCTAATAGAAGAATAACAAAATGGTAATAAAATGGCCCTCCATGTCCTGCATCTTGTGTTTGAAATAACCTGAGTTGGTAACTAATAAATTCTGAAATCATGTGCTTATTGCCCGTATTAATTAAAAGCATAAACCAAATTCCACCAATTAGCAGCGTGAATACAAAAAATGTGATAAGTTGTTTTACCGATGGGAATTGTCGAAATCGGATTGAAATAAAGTAGATGAACGCGGTTCCACCCACTAAAACCAACGCAACCGGTCCTTTTGTCATTATCGCTAAGCCCATAAAAACACCTGCAATTAGGTATGACCCAATTCCGTATTCATTTTTGTGACCTTTGTACAAATGATAAATAGCTGCAATGATGAATAAATTAAACCATGGATCAATAATGCCTGAATGAAAGTATAAATTGGGCAAAAAAGAACCTAAATAAAAGGCCACCCACCAATATCCAAAAGTTTCATTTTTAACTTTTTTTCCAGCTAGGTATAAAAAGTAAGCCGTTGCAATAGCAGCAATAAAATTAGGGAATCGTCCGGCAAATGCGGTAATGCCAAATAGCTTCATTGAATAAACTTGCATCCAGATAAAGAGCGGTGGCTTTTCCCAAAATGGAAGGTAATCAATTGTAACCGTCGAGTAATTGTTTGATGCAAGCATTTCTCGCGCACATTCTGCAAAATTGATCTCATCCCAATCGAAAAGGTGAACGGTTCCTAAAAAAGGAAGGAACAAAGCAATACACACCAATAAAACAAAACTAACACGATAACTATTCATGGTTGGACCTCAGTTTTACTAACGGTGAATTGAATTTTTCTAATTTATCATTTAGAAGTTTAAAGACAAAATAAGCGGTGCCTGTTCCTACTAAAGATCCTGCTAAAATATCTATTAGAAAATGTTGCGATAGGTATATCCTTGAATAAGCAACTAGTAAGGCACAAAGAAAAAATAAGATAACTATTCCTTTTGATTTATTGTAGGCAAGTGCAAATAAGGTCATTAGTGCAAAAATACTTGTTGTGTGGCCAGAGGGGAAGGAATGTTCGATGAAATAGGTAAAGTCGCTCATTGTATAAAAAGTAGCATCCGTTTTTAAATAGTAATAGGGGCGTTTGCAATCGGAAAACAAACTGTTTTTCAAAACGATGCTAATAATACCTGAACTTGCATAACTTATGATCTGCAATACTGAAATCCTTACGCTAACGAAGAGTAAGGTCACTGAAACAAATACGATCGTCCATCCATCTCCCAAGTGAGTAATTAGTTGAAAAAAGGCATCAAGTCCTTTTGTATGAAATAGATTAAGGGACTTATGAATAGTGATTTTGTCTGCAAGGCAAATCCATCCTAAAGAAAAAGTCCAAAAAAGGACACAACAGTAGAAAAAATAGGAGGATGTGTTCTTTGTCATCGATAGTCAAAGGTAACAATTACTAATTTATTAATCATTTTCATGAATGATAAATGTAAAAAGTACGGCATCGTATGAAAAGTGGGCAGCGATCGCGAAATACAATCCGAAATGAACATAACCGAAAGAAAGAAGCAAAATAAAAGGCAGCGCAATGATACCGTAAAGAGAAAAGCGCCAATTAAAAGGATTTAAGTAACCATGAAGCGCAATAAATAGGATGGAGGTAGTGATTACACCCAAGAAGGGTTGTATACCTGCTCTAAATAATAACTCTTCTCCAACTCCAGCGCAGAGAGATAGAAATAGCCCCTGCCAAGGTTTCAATTTCAGCGATGAAATTAGTGTGTCAATTCTTGTTGATACATTATCAAACACACTCGCATTCATTAGGAGGTAAGCGATAAAAGCATAGATGATTCCGAATTCAAGGCCATATCCAATTGAGATAGGATCTATTTTGTCCAATTCTAAGAAATCAAGGAGTGAAACTGATCCCGAAATTTGACAAATTAAATAACCAAATAGTGGAAAAATTAGCAAGGTTGCTAATCCCAAAATCATGATATTATTTCTCATATGGTATAAATATTCATTAAAAACCAACCAACGTTAATAAATTCCTTTTGCTTCAGAATATAAGCGTTACATTTAACGAAATTAAAAAATAAATCTGCCTATCGACTAACTTTACTTAACCGCCAATTTTTTTTGGACTAATTAGTAAATATGTCGTTACATCTCTTAGCAGATCAAGAATTAATCAATTTGTATTTATCGGGTAATGAAAATGCTTTCGCCCAATTATTAAAGCGTCATAAAGACCGCGTATATCGTTATATTAATTCTAAAGTCAGGGATACTGATTTAGCGAATGATATTTTTCAGGATGCTTTTATTAAAGTGATTACAACCATGAAAGAAGGAAATTATAATGAAGAGGGTAAATTTCTTCCCTGGATAATGCGTATTTCACACAATCTTATCATCGATCATTTTCGTAAAACTAATAGAGTTCGTTTTTTATCTGAATCGCGTACTTTAAATGAAGAATTTACTATTTTTCACAAATTAGCTAATGATGATAGAAATTTTCTGCAAGAAACATGTAATACTGAGTTGGAATCACAAATGGTGGAACTTTTAGATCATTTACCTCAAATGCAACGTGAAATTGTGCAGATGAGAATTTTTCAAGATATGTCGTTTAAAGAAATTGCTGAATTGGAAGATATTAGTATCAACACAGCGCTAGGTCGTATGCGTTATGCCTTAATCAATCTGCGTAAACTGATTGATACCAATCAAATCGTTATGGAGTATTGATTTTTCTGACTCATCGCTTTTTTACCACGAAATCTTTTTGTCATGATTTTAAATAAAAATACATGCCAAAAAAGGGAACTGTTTCATGTTTTTTCGCTGGATTACATCCAGCGTTAAAAATAGTTAACCCCTAAGGGGTTACGAAATAGTATTATGGTATTAATAAGACTAGTCATTGATTTTAACGATTTTTAAGAGGAGTAGTGTCAAGACAAAAAAGGCAATTATACTCATGTATAGGTTACTATAATTGCTGTATCCTCTTTTCTTCCAAAAAAGAAAATTGATTGTCCCCAAAAATACTCCTATTGTGATGGTTAAGACCCAAAAATTCATCAGATTAATTCAAATTGTTGGAAATGGTGTATGAAATGTTTGACATGCAATTTCTCCCATTTTTCATAATCCAACGCACCATAATATGGATGGATTTCAGTAGCTCCAGGATTTTCTTCGTAGTATTCAATAAAATTTAGCCACTCAATTGTAAATTCATCGATGGAAAGTGCTAGTTCGTTATGTCGTAATTCAATTACATCTTTTCTGAAAGGAATAGCAATATTTCTTGCCATTTCTTTATCAGAGTATAAAAATTGTTGCCTTCTTGTGATGGTCTCGTCATTTTCATTCAAGGTAAAATTATTTAATCCCCTCGACATTATGAGCAGATCACTCAAATGTTCTACCATTTCTTGGGCTGACATTTTTCCCCAAACGGGATTTTTTGAAATTGTTAGACGGTCTAATGCATCTAACATAGTAACTAAATCCATTTTAATATGATTGTGTTATTTTCCGACTAAAATATGAAGACTTTTCGGAACTACTTTAACATTAAGTGTTCCTTTTGTAGCCATTGATTCTCCGTCGTAATGGGCTATTTTTTCTGATACTCGAATGGTTGCTTTATCAAATGAGATCACTTCCATGAAAGAACTTTTGTCGGAACGTTTGAATAAAAATTGTAATGCGATCCCTGGGATTCTCCAAAATGAGAAAGGCTTTAATAAAATTAATTCAACTTTTCCATCCGTGGCATCTGATTTTGGAGAAACCACTAATCCATTTCCCCATTCTCTTGTGTTTGCTAGTGTGCAAAGCATGACAGGTAATTTTTTTACTTGACCATTTGCATCAACAGATATGTTTATAGGATTGTATTTAAAAAATTCCCTAAAGACAATTTTCAAATAGGACATAAAGCCTCTTTTACTACCAACAAATTTTTTCGCTACTAAAGCATCAAATCCATAACCGCTAATACCTAAAAATGCCTGTTCGTTAACAAGGACAGTATCCATTGTTATTTCATGCTGATTATTAATACAGTGAATAGCTTTTTTTATGGTAAGTGGAATATGCATGTGACGTGCCAAACCATTTCCTGAGCCAATAGGAATGATGGCTAATAAAACTTTAGAACCAATTAGAGTGGTGCCAATTTCATGAACTGAACCATCCCCACCAACAGCACAAACGATATCAATGTTTGCTGAAATCGCCTCTTTCGCTAATTCTTGGGCATGACCTTTATAGTTCGTGTATTGAATTTCAAAGTCAAATAAATCCTGATTCAAATTTTCGCGCACTAAAGCGGGAATATCGTCTTTCCGACGAACGCCTGCAACAGGATTTATAATGAACCAAATGCGCTTTTTCACTTTATTTTGCTTTTGTTTGATTTCGCCGTAAATCATTTCGATACCTTTCTATCATTGATTTAAGACGATACAACATACCTCTATATTTCAAAGTTAACGATTTATTTTCAGAACGGATACGTTTATTTGTGATTTTATCAATAAAAATAGCTTCATTAGTTGACTCATTGAATATAATTTCAGTATCATTTGATAATAAATAAAAGCTACCGTTCAGATAAAGGAGACTTTCATGATTAGCGGCACCCTTCCCAAAGGCATAATACGTTGTATTAATGGCAAGATAATTTAGAATATATGGTTCGATATCTATTTGTTGAAAATAGGATGATTTTTTCTCAATGGGAATTGATTTATCTGGAGTAAAAAAGGCAATGGGTATGTGAAATTTATCAAAAATAGTTTTTGAAGTCTTATCTAGCTGTTGCGGTATATGGTCAGCGCAAATTACAAAAACTGTGTTTTTATACCAGGGTTCTTTTTGCGCTTTGCTAAAAAAGTCGCGCAAGCTTTCATCTGCATAATGAAATGAGAGCTGTTCCTTATTTAAGGCACCACTAATTTTCTTATTGTATGTCTTTGGGATTTGGTAGGGATGGTGCGAGGAGATGGTAAATAAACTGACAAAAAAAGGCTGCTTTATTTTACTTATTTCTTGAATGGTCCAAGGATTGAAATAACTATCAGAAATACCCCAGAAGCCATTATCGTGGTTTTTATTTGGGTATTCATCTTTGCCGTAATAGCGATCAAATCCTAGTTTTTTGGAAAAACTATCAAAGCGCATGGATCCATTTTTTGCCCCATGAAAAAATGCGGTGGAATAGCCATGAGATTTAAGAATGGATGGGAGGGCATTCAATTTATTATTGCAAAAAGAACTTAAAATATAGGGGGTGTTCATGAGGTGAGGTATCGATGCAAAAATTGCTGGTAACGCTTCGATCGATTGCTTGGCATTGGCTATTCCATTTTCGTAGTAACATGATTGGCCGAGTAATGAATCTGTGAAAGGGGTAATTTTAATTCCATTGATTGTTTGATGGATCATTTTATCACTAAAACTTTCTAGGATGATGATGACTAAATTTTTTTTATTTTCTTTTTTTGATGAAGAACTTATTTCCTTTATGGGATTGAAATATTTTTTGCTTTCTTCCAATGAAATCAATGATGTAGTAGGTAATTTTTCTGATTGAATGGTTTTAAGGGTCACAAAAGCGGTATTTAATAGGAAGGGTACGTTTTTAGCGCTCGTGTACTTATTGGCATCTAAAACACCAAGTGGTTTTGGACCAAAACTCCATCGTCCGATTGAAAAAAATAAAAGGGACCCAATGGCAAAATACAGGACTTGATATTTTATTGAAACATATTGTTTATTTCGTTTCTTCGCTTTACGAAGATCTAGCATAATAAATGAAGTTATTAATAGTATGGATGTCAAGGATACCCACCAGTAATCTAGAATGAAATAGTTGATTAATCCTTTGTCGGGACTTTGAATTAAAAAAGAAAAGGTATCAAATGTGCTTAATCGTTGACTAAACTGAAAATAGGCTACATCCCACATATTTAGCAAAACAATGATCGTTATGGTTACATAAAAAAGGAAACCAGCCAATGTTTCTTTAACCGCTTGTAGCGATTTATTGATGGGTAATAAATAGAAAAATAAGTGCGGTAATGAAAAAAGTGCGATGGTAGATAAGTCAAATGGCATGGCGTAAATAAAGTCATGCGCGCTTATATTTAAAAAGGAAAAATTAGCTGCTAGAAATAGCATTTTAGTGCTAATTATTGCTCCCCAAGTCATCAAAAAACGAATGATTATAGGGCTCCAATGATGCATGCTTGTATTCATTGATGCCAAATTACAAAAAAGTAAGTGGGAATCCTTATCTTTGAATAAATAGAAAAAAATGAAGAAGAATCCTACTGAAAATAATCGAGCTCAAATTTTACAAGTATTACTCGATAAATCTGTTTTGAAACAAGATATCTCTAATGACTCGGAGAAAGTTTTTGCTTTATTGAAGGCCCACATCAAAATTGAGTTAGCAGAACTTCAAAAGAGTGTGACTGACAAAAGGGTACGTTTGTCTTTTCATGAAAAAGGAGAGGCTGAAATTCATGTATATGTGGGAAGTGATGTATTAGTTTTTACGCTTCACAGCAATGTATTTAGGTTACCAGATTCTAATGCTTTATGGGGAACCTCTTATTTTAAAGAAGATGAAAATCACGGATATTTTGGGGTTATTTATATTTATAATTTTCTAGCGCAATCATTTCTTCAAAATAGATTAAATGATTCAGGTTACTTAATAGGGCGGATCTTAATCAATCATGAGCGTCATTTCTTGGTGGAGGGAAAAGGAACCTTAGGAAGGTTATTTCAAGATCCACAAAATATGGAATTAAACGAGCAAATAATTGGGTTGATTGTACAACTTTCATTTCATTATGCCTTAACTTTTGATTTATTAGTGCCTCCTTTTGAAGTCATGGAAGAATTATCTGTTGCACAGATTCAGCAGATCGGCGATGAATTAAAATTGAAAACTGCCAAACGTTTAGGTTTTAAAAGATTGTCGGAAGAATCAGAAAATATATGAAAAAAAGACAATTTTCGTTTGTCATTATTGTTTTTAACTGTATATTTGCACTCCAAAATTAACCTTTTGAATGATTTGGCCCATTCATCTAGTGGTTAGGATATCAGGTTTTCATCCTGGAAACAGGAGTTCGATTCTCCTATGGGCTACAAGAATTAACTAGTTGCTTTGAGCAATTAGTAGAATAAATAAAAAAGTAAAATAAAGTTATAGATTATGGCAAATCATAAATCATCAATCAAAAGGATTCGTACAAACGAAAC
>Ga0214919_10005317_pt1 | contig 18344 bp, 19 predicted proteins | sample LL1503_MetaG_FD_177994 | JGI IMG/M metagenome (GOLD analysis project Ga0214919, IMG submission 177994) | Freshwater microbial communities from Lake Lanier, Atlanta, Georgia, United States - LL-1503 | ecosystem: Environmental > Aquatic > Freshwater > Lake | place: USA: Georgia | collected...
CTTCGGCGCCTCGGGCACGGGGCAGCTCAATGCCGTGTTTGAAGTCACCCCGCAAAAAGGTGAACACATTCCGAAAGCCCAAGCCAGTGCCGCAGAAGGCTATACGGCTGTGAGTACACGGCTTTGAGCATGAATTAATCTGCAGGTCCGAGCTCGCGCTCTGGCCATCCCCTTTGTATTTCAAAAAGGCCTGGTATGTTTGATGAACAACTGATACAGCAGCTGGCGCACGAGCTGAACCACTCCGAAAAATCCCGCGTGCAGATCGAGCATTTTTCCAAGCGCTTTGCGGGCATGACCATCGAAGACGGCTACCGCATCAGTCGGGCTTGGATGCAGATGAAGTTTGCCGAGGGGCGCACTGTGATCGGTCACAAAATTGGCCTGACCAGCCGTGCCATGCAGGTTTCCAGCCAGATCGATGAGCCGGACTATGGCACGCTACTGGACAACATGCGCTATACCTGTACCCCCGGTCAGGTACTCGACATTCTTTTCACCAACTTCATCGTACCCCGGGTCGAGGTCGAGCTGGCCTTTATTCTCAAAAAGGAATTGCGCGGCCCCCATGTGACGGTGGAGCAGGTGCTCGATGCCACCGACTACGTGACGCCTGCCATCGAAATCATCGACGCGCGCATCGAGCAATTTGACCGCCACACCAAAGTGATGCGCAAGGTGTACGACACCATCAGCGACAACGCCGCTAATGCCGGCATTGTGCTCGGCGCCAAGCGCGTGGACCCGCACACCACCGACTTGCCTTGGTGCGGTGCCATCTTGAGACAGAATGGCGTGGTGGAAGAAACGGGCCTGGCCGCAGGTGTGCAAGGGCACCCCGCGGTCGGCATTGCCTGGTTGGCCAACAAACTTGCGCCTTGGGGCGAACACTTGCAGGCTGGCGAAATTGTGCTGGCAGGATCGTTCACCAAGCCAGCGCTGGCCAAGGTGGGTGATGTCTTTGACGCCGACTATGGCCCTTTGGGTCGTTTGCAATTCCAATTCATTTAACATGAGACTTCCATGAAAACGCCAAAAAATTCATTCAATCCGGTGACTTTTTTACAAGGCCAGGTGCACCCCGATGAATGGACCGCGCGGTTGGAGCTTGCGGCTTGCTACCGCGTGTTCGCCATGCTGGGTTGGACTGAAATGATCTACAACCACATCACGGTGCGATTGCCTGCGTCGGTCAGTGGTGCAGAAAAACAATTCCTGATCAACCCTTTCGGCTTGCATTACAGCGAAGTCACGGCCAGCAACCTGGTCAAAATCAACGCCCAAGGCCAAGTGCTGGACGGATCCAAGTTCCCGGTCAATCCGGCAGGCTTCACGGTGCACGCCGCGATTCATGAAGGTCTGGACGGAGCCCACTGCGTGATGCATACGCACACCACTGCGGGCGTGGCGGTTGCGTGCCTGCAAGGCGGCTTGCAGCAAACCAACTTTTACACTGCACAATTGCACGGTATGGTGGCGTACCATGATTTTGAAGGCATCACCATCCATGCCGATGAAGCACCTCGACTGCTGAAAAGCATTGGCAACAAGCCCGCTGTGATTTTGCGCAACCACGGCTTGTTGGCATGGGGTCACAGTCTCTCGCAAACCTTTGCCATTTTGTGGACATTGCAACGTGCCTGCGAAATTCAAATGGCCACCTTCAGCATGGGACCAGCCATTCCAGTGAGTGAAGCGATTGCAGCCAAATGCACCCGCGATGCTTTGCAATTTAATCCGAACCATGGCGCCGGCCGCGATGTCTTTGAAGCCCTGGTGCGGCAAGTCAATCGAATCGATGAAAGTTACGCAACATGAAAGTGTGCATTTATGGTGTGGGCGCTATCGGGGGCTGGCTGGGTGTGCATCTGGCGCAAGCCGGTTGCACGGTCAGCGCGGTGGCACGGGGATCAACATTGCAGGTTTTGCAAACGACAGGTTTGACACTTCATGAAGCGGGTGGGCTGCACACCGTTCAGGTACAGGCCAGCAGCCAACCCTCAGAATTGGGTGTGCAAGATGTTGTGATCATTGCCGTTAAAGCCCCCGCATTGGCCGATGTGGCTGAACAAATCGGACCTCTGCTGGGACCTCAAACCCTTGTGTTTACCGCTATGAATGGCGTGCCTTGGTGGTTTTTGCAAGGTTTTGGGGGGCGAGTGGCTGACACGCGTTTGCAAACCATCGATCCTTTGGGGGGCATTGCACAAGGCATACCAGCGGCGCATGTGCTGGGTGGTGTGGTGCATTCAAGTTGTTCGGTCGATGCCCCAGGCGTCATCCGTCATCACTTTGGTAACGGCCTGATTGTGGGCGAGCCTTCTGGCCAAGCCACAGTGCGTGCGCAGGGCTGGGTTGATAAATTGGTACGTGCCGGTTTCAACGCCAGCTTGTCAGCCCAAATCCAGAAAGACATTTGGTACAAACTGTGGGGCAACATGACCGTGAACCCCATCAGCGGCATGACCGGTGCGACCACCGATAAGATTCTGAATGACGACTTGGTGCGTGGCTTTATTTCAACGGTGATGCTCGAAGCCAAGGCGATTGGCGAGCAACTGGGTATACCCATTGACCAGCAGCCCGATGACCGTCATGCCATCACGCGCAAATTGGGAGCCTTCAAAACCTCCATGCTGCAGGATGTGGAAGCGGGTAAAACGATTGAGCTCGACGCCCTGGTCAGCGCCGTGCGCGAGTTGGGACAACTCACGCACGTGGCCACGCCATTCACCGATGCACTGTTGGGTTTGAGTCGCCTGCATGCCAGAGGGCTTGGACTCTACCCTGCACAATCAACCGATGACGTCTGACCGCAAAGCCCTGAAGGGTACCGCATTCGCCACGCTGTTGCTGCTCGCCTTCATGATGGGGGCTAACCATGTGGCTGCCCGTTTTGCCTTCAACAACGGGGTGGATGTGGTGACGGCGGTCAGTTGCCGCAGCGCCGTCACAGCTTTGGTGGTGGGCTTGTTGCTCTGGCAGCAAAAAGTGTCTTTTGCGACAACAACACGCGATAAAAAATTCTTGCTGCTCATTGGCGGACTGATTGCCGTGCAAAGCATGTGTTTGTATTCATCGGTGGCTCGCTTGCCGGTGGCTTTGGCCTTGCTGGCATTCAACACCTACCCGCTGGCAACAGCGGTGTGGGCCCGAGTGCTGTATCAACACAAAGCCGAACGGGCGGTGTTGATAGCCATGCCTGTGATGTTGATCGGCCTGGCCATGGCGCTCGATGTGTTTGGCGCTGCCTCCGGGCTTGGCGCCGTTGCCCATTGGGGTCAGATCGGTGTTGGCATTGCGTTTGCGCTTGCCGCATCCGCGACTTTTGGTTTGTCCATGGTGCTCACGCAGCATGAGGTGGCTGGCCTGGATGGTCGCTTGCGCACCTTCTCCACCATGGGCTTGGTGGCGGTTTTGGCGATTTCAGGGGCGTTGTCTATGGAAGGATTTCATTGGCCGACGGCGCAGGTGGGTTGGTGGGGCTTGGCGATGCTGACATTTTTATATGGCACCGCTTTCACCATCATGTTCACCGTATTGCCGCGCTTGGGTGTGGTGGGCAATTCGGCCATCATGAACATCGAGCCGGTCTGTGCGCTGGTCTTGGCCTGGGCCTTGTTGGACCAGTCGATAGCGCCAATGCAGGTCGCCGGCGCTTTGCTGGTGGTCGCTGCTGTCATGTGGTTGGGGTTGAGCAAACGCTGAACTTTGCGTGTTGTTCAGGCTTATTCGGTCGCAGCATTCTTCAGCACCAAGGCCTGTTCATATAGAACATTTTTCGATTCGCCACTGATTTCGGCGGCCAGTTTGACGGCCGTTTTAAGGGGCAACTCTGGCAGCAGCAATTGCAGCACGCGCAGGCCATCGCCTTGTACAGTGGCTGCGGGGGCATCATGGACCACCAGCACAAATTCGCCACGCTGTCGCTCGGGTTTAGCAGCTAGCCAAGTTGGAAATTCACTCGCGGCAAGGGTGTCAATGGTTTCAAACTGTTTTGTCAATTCGCGCCCAATGGTGACCCGTCGTGTGCCGAGCACGCCGAGGGCTTGGGACAAAGCCTCTATGCGGTGTGGTGCTTCTAGCAGCACAATGGCGCGGGTTTCACTGGCCAATTTTTGCACTGCGTGTTGCCGTTCGGTGGCTTTGCTGGGCAAGAAGCCGGCAAATACAAACCCCTCTTGCCCGGTCATGCCTGCAGCACTCAAAACCGTTGTGATGCTGCTGGCACCCGGCAAAGGCAAGACACGAAAACCTGCGTTGCGGGTGGCGTCGACCAAGCGGGCCCCGGGGTCACTGATGGCCGGAGTGCCTGCATCGCTCACATAGGCAACCCGCTGACCTTGTACCAAGCGCGAAATCACCGTCTGCGCGGCTTCGTGCTCATTGTGCTGGTGCAGCGCAATCAGTTGCGCACTGCTTTTATCAATCCCATAGGCGCGCAGCAGCTGCTGCGTGTGGCGAGTGTCTTCGCAGGCGACCACCTCGCACCGGGTAAGCACATGCAATGCGCGCAAAGTGATGTCAGCAAGGTTGCCAATCGGGGTGGCGACGACATACAGTGTGTGTGTTGGATGGTTTTGATGGGCGCTGATGTCATGCGCTGCCGTCAGGGCCCGCGCCCAGGCATTCGAACTCAGAGTCGAAGTCAGGGTGGCGTCATCCACGGGTTCATCAGTCAAGGGAGGCAAAGTCAATGGAATTCCTCAGTCAAAAACAAACCACCAAGTCCCGAGGCGATGCCGCCGAAGAGGCTGCATTGGTCTTTTTACAAGACAAAGGCTTGCGTTTGTTACACCGCAATTATCGGACCCCGGGGCGAGGGGGTGGCGAAATAGATTTGATCATGCAATTGCCCGACAGGACGGTGGTGTTTGTCGAGGTGCGTCAGCGGTCGACGCGCGCCTTCGGCGGCGCTGCCGCCAGTGTGGACGGGGTCAAGCAGCGGCGCATCATTTTTGCGGCGCGTCATTATTTGATGCGTTGGCGGCAATTGCCGCCCGCTCGGTTTGACGTGGTGGTGGTCGAAGCCGAGGGTCTGCAGTGGTTGCAAGCGGCATTTGACGGTGGCGGTGCCTGAAATCCTGCCAAGAGAGGCTGGACTGAAGGGGTATCATCGGCATACATGTTAGACCTTCGCATCCAGCAACACTTTATCGACAGTGCCGACCTGCAATACCAGGCGGCAGAGCCCTTGGCCAAACCGGTGGAATCGGGCGTGCAAGCCTTGCTTGCGTGCGTCACCAGTGGCGGAACCGTGTTGGTTGCCGGTTGGGGCGGTACTGCGCCTACGGCCCAGTATTTCGCCAGCTTGTTTGTCGGTGGATTTGAGCGCGAGCGACCTGAACTGGCAGCCTTGGCGCTGAGCGGGGACAGCGCGGCCTTGGCGGTCGCCCCCGAAGATCAGGCTTTGGCCCGACAAGTGCGCGCCTTGGGCCATACCGGCGATGTGCTGATGGTATTCACTACCGCTGGCGAAGAGTCCGTTTTGCAGCAGGCCGTGCACGCGGCACATGAACGTGACATGACGGTCATAGCCTTAACGGGCAAAGGGGGGGGTGCATTGGCTAAACTGCTGCGTGAAACAGATGTGCACGTGTGTGTGCCCCATGACCGGATTGCACGCATACGTGAAGTTCAACAATTGGTGTTGCACTGCTTGTGCGACGGTGTGGATGCCCAGTTATTGGGCGAACAGGAGTTAAGTGAATGAACAAACCATTTCAAAAAATTGTGATGTCAACGTTGGCCGCCTCGGTCGTGTTGGCGACTTTGTCTGCTTGCGCGCCGCTGGTGGTGGGCGGGGCGGTGATGACCGGCATGGTGGTGGTCGATCGCCGCACTACGGGCATGCAACTCGAAGATGAAAGTATTGAACTGCGCACCGCGCAGGGTATGCGACAGAACCTGCTTGACAACGCACACGTCAATGTGACCAGCTATAACCGCCAAGTGTTGTTGACCGGTGAAGTCAGTACCGCAGCCGACAAAGACAAGGCCAATAAGGTTGCGCAGAGCCAGGAAAATGTCAAAGCGGTGGCCAATGAATTGACCGTGCAACCGGTCAGTTCCCTGACTCAACGCTCAAAAGACGCCATTATTTCGGGCCAGATCAAAGCGTTGTTTGTGGACGCTAAAGACCTTCAGTCCAATGCTTTCAAAGTGGTGACGGAAAATGGCGTGGTGTATATGATGGGCCGTGTCACGAGCCGTGAGGCCCAACGTGCAACTGACATTGCCCGCAGCATCAGTGGCGTGACCAAAGTTGTGCGCGTGCTGGACATCATCTCTGAAGAAGAGCTCAAGCGCTTGAGCGCACAAACTTCAGCCAAATAACTTTGGCCCAGTCTCTACGGCTTGGTCAGCGCAAACGCTTGATCAGGCTGGAGGTATCCCATCGGCGTCCGCCCATCAGCTGGACATCGGCATAAAACTGATCGACCAAGGCCGTGACAGGCAAACGCGAACCGTTGCGTTTTGCTTCATCCAGTACCAGTCCCAAGTCTTTACGCATCCAGTCCACTGCAAAACCGAAGTCAAATTTATCAGCAACCATGGTCTTGCCGCGGTTTTCCAGTTGCCAGCTTTGTGCAGCGCCTTTGCCAATGACATCCAGCACGGCATTCATGTCCAAGCCAGCATGTTGACCGAAGGCAATGGCTTCGGACAAGCCTTGCACCAAGCCAGCAATGCAAATTTGGTTGACCATTTTCGCCAATTGGCCTGCACCTGATTCACCCAGCAAAGTAAATGCACGGGAAAAAGCCATTCCGACTGGCTTGACATGGTCAAAGTCAGTCGCGTTGCCACCGCACATCACCGTCAGCATGCCGTTTTGTGCGCCCGCCTGTCCACCAGAAACGGGGGCATCGATAAATGCCAAACCCAATGCGTGGGCTGCCGCACTCAACTCGCGAGCGATGCTGGCGGATGCAGTGGTGTGGTCGACAAAGGTGGCGCCTTTTTGCATGCCCGCAAACGCGCCATCCGAGCCCAACACCACGCCGCGCAAATCATCGTCGTTCCCAACGCAGCAAAACACGATCTCGGCATTGGCAGCGGCTTCGCGGGGTGTCGCCGCATGGGCTACGCCCGACGCACCCGCAAACTCTGCGCACCAGGCTTGGGCTTTGGCGGTCGTGCGGTTGTAGACAGTGACATGGTGCCCGGCCAACGTCAAGTGGCCAGCCATCGGATAGCCCATCACCCCCAAGCCCAAAAAGGCCACATGGCGGGGGGGGGAGGTTTCGTAGGATTTAGGGTTCAAGCTGCTCATGGTGTCTCTCGTTTCAATGGAATAAAACGTGTAATTTAGCAGGTGGCGAGGCAGTGCAAAGAAGTATTGCGGTGATCATGCTGAGAAATTCTCAGGGAATCGGGCCAATGCACGGGCTGTGACCATGGAAATCAGTGATTTTTTGGCCAAAGCCTGCAGACTTTGGTCCAGGGTTTGCATGCCCGCTTGGCCCCCGGTTTGCAGCGCTGAATACAGTTGCGCGACCTTGCCCTCGCGAATCAAATTGCGTACTGCAGGTGTGGCTACCATGACTTCGTGTGCAGCGATGCGCCCTTGGCCGTCTTCACGGGCGCACAAGGTTTGTGCCACCACAGCCAACAAGGACTCCGAGAGCATGGTGCGGACCATGTCTTTTTCTTCGGCAGGAAAGACGTCCACGATCCGGTCCACGGCCTTGGGCGCACTGGTCGTGTGCAATGAGGCCAGGACCAAATGGCCGGTTTCTGCAGCCGTCAAAGCCAGGCGGATGGTCGCCAGGTCCCTTAACTCACCGATCAAAATCACATCGGGGTCTTCGCGCAAAGCCGAGCGCAGCGCGACTTCAAAACTGTGGGTGTGCCGCCCCACTTCGCGCTGGTTGACGGCGCATTGCTGCGGGGTGTGCACGAATTCAATAGGGTCCTCAATGGTCAGCAAATGCCCCCTCAAGCTGCGATTGGCATGGTCTAACAGCGCTGCCAGCAGGGTAGATTTGCCACATCCCGTAGGCCCTGTGACCAAAATCAAGCCGCTGGACTTGAGGGCCAGCGAATTCAACAGTGCGGGCGCATGCAGATCAGCCAGTCGTGGTACCTTTTGCGCAATGGCCCGCATGACCAAGCCCGCTCCCCGTTGGTGATGAAAAGCGTTCACCCTGAAGCGCCCGCCATCTGCCCATTCGATGGCAAAGTCATCTTCCAAGGTATCTGCAAATGCCGCCCAACGTGCAGGAGGCATGATTTGCGCAAGCACTTGCCTGATTTGCGCATCGCTACATGCGGGCGCTTGCACGTCCAAAGCCCGTAACTCGCCATGGACCCGCACCATAGGTGTCAGTCCGGCGGACAGATGCAAGTCCGAAGCACCCAAGGCCAAAGCCTTGCGCAGCCATTGCTCAATTGGCATAGACCCTCCCTGATGGTCACAGGTACTCTGTGGATTTGGTACCCTTGGCACGATTATGTCCACCATTGCCCAGAATCTTCAACGCGTAGAAACGCGCATTGCGTCCGCTTGCCAAGCGGCCGGGCGCGATCAAGCCAGTGTGCGTTTGCTCGCGGTGTCTAAAACATTTGGCGCGCAAGAGGTGCGTCTGGCCCATGCGGCTGGGCAACGCGCCTTTGGCGAAAACTACATTCAGGAAGGCGTGGACAAAATCCAGGCGTTGCAGGATCTCGACCTCGAATGGCATTGCATCGGCCCGATCCAGAGCAATAAAACACGCTTAGTTGCCGCGCATTTTGACTGGGTGCATTCGATTGACCGACTCAAAACAGCCGAGCGTTTGTCGGCCCAGCGTCCGCCCACTTTGCCACCGTTGCAGGTGTGCATACAGGTCAATCTGGATGGCGGCGAAAACAAGTCTGGCGTTGCGCCCGATCAAGCACTGGTTTTGGCGCAGGCCGTTGCAGTTTTGCCGAACTTGCAATTGCGCGGCATCATGACCATCCCAGAGCCGGGTGACGAGGAAAGCACACGTGCGGTCCACGCACAGGCGCACGCTTTGTGGCTGCAGTTGAAGTCATCAGGGTTCAAGCTGGACACCTTGTCCATGGGCATGAGCTCGGATTTGGATGTGGCCGTCCAAGAGGGCAGCACCATGGTGCGCATCGGGACCGCCATCTTTGGTCAGCGCTAAGCGGGCTCCAACACGGTTGTGATGTCAGCTCAGTGAGCGGCTGGGTCGCCGCGAGTCAATCGAAAGATGGCGCGACGCTCGCCTACGGCCAAGCCCGCCACATTGCGCAGAACCTGTGCACGCCAAGGTGAGAGTTCCGCCCTTTGCGCTTCGTTGAGCCAACCCAGTTGGTCCATTGCTTCCACGGTCGCGGCAAAAAGTGCTGCCTTGTTGCCGTCCATGATCTTGATGGCCAAGCCTTGGCCTCGGGAGCGACTGCCCACCACCTGCACGCCATCGGCGCCCACCTTGGTGACCCAGTCGCCTTGACCTGCGCGCATGAAATCGGCGTCATTGCGGCCAGTGCCTGAGCCCAATTCGGGGTGAGCGGTCATGGCGTTTGAGAGGGTTTGCAGGCTTTCACCATAGGGGCCCGCGGCCTCGGGACGGGCCAATCTGGCATAGCAACGCGCCAGTCTGGAAAGGGGCATGGCGTAGTTGGGTGCAGAGCAGCCATCAATGCCCAGCGTCAATTGTTCGCTGCTTAAGCCTGCCACATCAGCCACTGCCGAACGCACCGCCTGTTGCAAGGGATGGTCAAGCTCGGTGTAGGTGTCGATGGGCAATCCATGCTGAACGCAATACGCCATAAAACCGCTGTGCTTGCCGCTGCAATTGTGGTGTCGCTCGTCGTAGACAAATCCTTCGGGCAGGGGCTGGTCGAAAAAAGTGAAACGGTAAGGCACATGGCAACCACACTGCATTTGCGCCGGTCTGAGCCCACTCTTGCGCAAAATCGAACTCACTTGCGCGACGTGCATGTCCTCGCCATTGTGGCTGGCACAGAGCATCGCCAGTTCTTGCGAGTTGAAACCAAAATGGGCTGCGCCACCGGCGTGCACGAGCGGCAAGGCTTGCAAGGCCTTGAGGGTTGACCGGGTAAAGCACAGCCAGTGCGGATTACCGACATGGGCCAACACCGTGCCTTCAGTGTCGGTCAGCGCCAAGGCGCCCCAATGCAGGCATTCCTGCACCCCATTGCGGGTCAGCTCGATCAGGGGCTCAAAGTGCATACCGCTTGGCCTTAGGCCTTGATTTCACGGGCAGGCAGCACCGTGCCCACGCACTCGCCAAAGCCAATGCGTGCCGCACCGGCTTGTTCGCACCAACCGCGCAGCACCACGCTGTCGCCGTCTTCCAGCCAAGTGCGCTGCTCGCCATTGGGCAGGGCAATCGGGTTCTTGCCGCCAGTGGTCAGCTCGATCAAGGCGCCAGCCTGGTCCAGCGTCGGCCCTGACAAGGTGCCACTGCCCAACAAATCGCCGGGCTGCAAATTGCAACCCGTGACCGTATGGTGGGTGAGCATTTGCGCCACAGTCCAGTAGGCGTGGCGGTAACTGGTGCGGCAGATGCTGGCGTCAGCCAAGCCTGCGGTTCGCATGGCGGGTGTTTGAATGCCCACTTGCAGCTGGATGTCAAAGGCACCGTCCTGCCGATTGGCCGCCGAGTCCAGATAGGGCAAGGGTTGCGGGTCTTCGGCTGGGCGCGAGAAGGCGACCCGGTAGGGGGCCAAAGCCTCCAGCGTCACGATCCAGGGCGAGATGGTGGTGGCGAAGTTCTTGGCCAGAAAGGGCCCCAGGGGTTGGTATTCCCAACCCTGGATGTCGCGGGCCGACCAGTCGTTGAGGAGGCAAATGCCAAATATGTGTTCTTCGGCTTGGGTGATGTCCACCGCTTCGCCCAGGTCGTTGCCGGTGCCGACAAAGATGCCCAGCTCCAGCTCCAGGTCCAGGCGCTTGCACGTGGTCAGTGTAGGTGCTGTTGTTCCTGGGGGCATGGTCTGGCCGACGGGACGGCGAAACTGCTGACCCGACACGCCAATGCTGGAGGCGCGGCCGTGGTAACCAATCGGAACCCATTTGTAGTTGGGCAGCAGGGGGTTGTCCGGGCGGAACTGCTTGCCGGTGTTGGTCGCGTGGTAAATCGATGTGAAGAAGTCGGTGTAGTCACCGATGCGCGCGGGCACATCGAATTGCGCATCGGCTTGCGGCACCAAACAGGCTTGCAAGGCCACTTGTTCGGGGGCACCTTCGCGCAATGCGCGGGACAAGGCCAGGCGCAAGGCGCTCCAAGCGGAAGGGCCCATGGCCATCAGGGCATTGAGCTTATCTTGCTTACCTGCTTGGACCACCGTGCTGGCGTCGCCGGTGATCACACCGCTGGCGGCCAGCGCAGCCAAGTCCAGAATCTGATCGCCAATGGCCACACCGCCACGAAATGCTTCAACCGAGTTCTTGCGTTTGAAAACCGCTAAAGGCAGGTTCTGGATCGGAAAGTCACTAGCGGGTGTGTTGGCCGACGCGAGCCAGCTTTTCAGGTGCGGATCATGGGTTTCATTCAAGCGGGTCATGGGAGTCTCGTTTCAAGGGGTTCAAAGGTCTTGCAAAGCCGCATCGACTTGCTTTTGGAATTCTCGCGCATCGCCCAAGGCCTGTGCCTGCAGCAATGCCAGTTTGACCAGAAACAGCTCGGACCGGTCAGGGCCGGCCCGATCGATGGCGGTGGCCAGCGCATCGTACGCGGTTTCGAGCCCTTCCAGTGTCAAGGGTGTCTTTGTCATGGGGTCCTCAATGTTTCAAAGCTTGGGCAGTGCGTGGGACAGGGCGGCTTGCAAACGCTTGGCGTCCAAGGTCAGCCAACGGGCGCAAATGTGTTGGTCAGGACGCAGCAGGTAGGCCGCGCCGTTTGCGGGCACACCGTAGCGCTGGCGCAAGTGGCCATCTGCATCGGGTAAATGCTGCTGGGCACCTGCCACGGCATGCGCTGCACCCACGGCGGTCACCTTGAGGGGCAGGCCTCTCGTCCGAGCCTGCTCGATTACCTGCTGCAATGCGGCTGGCAGTGCCGAGTCGGTGAAGTACAGCAAGTCAAAACCGCCGCCCAGATGGTCGAGCAAAAAATCCCTCTCGTCCGCGCTCACGCCATCACTCACACCCAGTCGCACGTTTTGCGGCGGCGCGCCGTGGGCCGGGCCGGCCTTGAACAAGGCGTTGTCGTCACCCGGGCAGTTGAGCGCCGAGTGGCTGTATTCATGGGGGCGTGACGTGCGCCAGTGGTACAGCGGCCGCACAAAGTCTTGCGTGAGCGAGAGCGACAAGACCGCATCACGCAATATGCGAAATCCTCGGCTGGGTGGGGCCATGAAGCGGGTGCTTTTGCCGGCTTCTTCAATGATTTCACGCGCCGCGCCTACGCGCTCGGTACTGTGGTTCTGGAGCAAGGCAGGCCCGGCCAAGCCTTTGATCACATACGCCAGATGCCAGCCCAGGGACTGCGCGTCCTGAAAGGCCGTGTTGGCCCCCCGTACGCCAAAGATGGGCAAGAGGTGCGCTGCGTCGCCTGTGAAGATGACGCTGCCGTGCACAAAGTCGGGCAAGGTCAACGTGCGGGCTGAGTAGACCGAGGACCAGTCCATCTCCCACGGCAGTCCGGCGTGGCCGATCATGGCCAGTTGTGCATCGATGCGCGCCTTGAGCGATTCGGGGCGCAGCGCATCCTCAGGCGTTTCACCGGGTGGCAACTGGTAGTCCACACGCCAGATGCCATGGGGTTCGCGGTGCATCAAGATGGTGTTGCCGGGGTTCCACTCGGGGTCAAAGTAAGCGCGGCGTTCGGTCGGGAAAGGCAAATCGATGCGAATATCGGCAATGACAAAAACGCCTTCATAGGACGCCCCCTCCATCGGCAAATTCATGGCTGTGCGGATGCCCGAGCGGCCGCCGTCGGCGGCGATCAACCAATTGGTTTCCAGCGTGTAAGGGCCTTCCGGCGTATCCACTTCCACCTCGGCATAGCCGTCTTTTTGCAACACCGCGTTGACCTTGTTGCCCCACCGGAAGTCGATCAACGGATTGGCTTTGCAAGCATCGTGCAGGTACTCCTCAAGGTACTGCTGTTGCACATTGATGATCGGAAAAAAACGGTCATCTGGATCGTGCGGCGCCTCCATGCGGAACACGCGCTGACCGCGGTAAAACGAATTGCCAAAACGCCAAGGCAAGCCGCCTTCGGTCATGCGATCCGCCACACCCACTTGCTGCAGGATCTCCATGGAGCGGCGGGTAAAGCAGATCGCGCGGCTGCCTTGCGAGAACTGCAACTCGGACGTGAGCACCACACAGGGCACCCCATGGCGGGCCAACTCCAGCGCGGCGACCATGCCAGCGGGGCCAGAGCCTGCGATGGCCACTTGTTGGCGAGCTTGCTCAGGGTGTGCCGAAGCCAGCCAAGGCTTGAACACTTCGTAGTTGTAATAAATCGAAGGACGGGCTTCGGTGGTCGGGGTGTGCATGGGACTGCGGCGTGCTCAGTTGGCTTGGCCTTGGGGCCGGGCGTGTGCGATCAGACGGTCGAACAGGCCGCTGAGCGTGGCTTGTTCTTTGGCGTTGAGGCACCCAAAAATGTCGTTATTGCGCTGGGCAATCAATTGCATGGTGCGCTTGAACAATTTGCGCCCCGCAGGCGTCAAGCTCAGCACCACCCCCCGTCCGTCGTCGGGCCGGTCTTCCTTGCACACCAGGCCTTGGTCTACCAATGCCTGCGCAGCGCGACTCGCCTGGCCCTTGTTCAGGTTGGCCTGCGCGGCCAAGTCCTTGACCGATAAAGGTTCAAAGTTGCCAATGGTTGCAAGGCACCGCCCATCGCTGAGCGACAGGCCGGTGTGCTCGGGGTAAGCGCCTTGGCTGTCTGCATCGGTCAGCTTGTGCAGCAAATGCAGGCGATAGGTCAGCGTGCGATCGAGCGCGTCAGTCGCTTTTGCAGCGGTTGCGGGGGTTGCGCGAGGGGACATGGGCTAAAACAAAGTTTGGCAAAATTATAGAGTTAATTGGTTGCACGCGCAACCAATTTCGTGTTCGCAAGTCGGAGCTTCAGCTCCGGCACTGCTGCTGCAGTGCGGGCGAATACTGTCGGGGCTAAAGCCGCTGACCTACAGTCGCTTACTCAAACGCAAATCGAACAGGTTCAAAATCGTTCCAGCTCTGGGTGTTTGATCGCCCCCGCCCGCACCAGCATCTTGCCGTACTCGGCGCAGCGGTTGAGCGTCGGGATGACCTTGCCGGGGTTGAGCAGACTGTGCGGGTCGAAGGCGCGTTTGACGGCGAACATTTGCTCGTTTTCTTCTGCGCTGAACTGTACGCACATGCTGTTGACTTTCTCGATTCCCACACCGTGCTCACCCGTCACCGTGCCGCCCATAGCGACGCTGGTTTCCAGGATGTCGGCACCAAACTGCTCGCAGCGGCGAAGTTGGTCGGCATCGTTTGCATCAAACAGAATCAGCGGGTGCAAGTTGCCGTCGCCCGCGTGGAACACGTTCAGGCAGCGCAGCGCGTATTTGGTTTCCATTTCGGAGATGGCTTGCAGGATGTCGGCCAGGCGATTGCGCGGAATGGTCGAGTCCATGCACATGTAGTCGGGGCTGATGCGGCCCGAGGCGGGGAAGGCATTTTTGCGGCCGCTCCAGAACTTCAGGCGCTGGGCTTCATCCTTGCTCACATTGATGGCAGTGGCGCCGCAATTGCGCAGCACCTCGCTCATGCGACCTATTTCTTCTTCGACTTCTTCTGGCGTGCCGTCGCTCTCGCACAGCAAAATAGCGGCGGCGCTCAGGTCGTAGCCAGCGTGGACAAAGTCTTCCACCGCAATCGTCATGGGGCCGTCCATCATTTCCAAGCCTGCCGGGATGATGCCCGCCGCAATCACGGCGGCCACGGCGTCACCCGCTTTGCGCAAGTCGTCAAAGCTGGCCATGATGCAGCGCGCCAGTTGCGGCTTGGGCACCAATTTGACGGTGACTTCGGTCGTCACGGCCAACATGCCTTCGCTGCCCACCAGCAGGGCCAGCAGGTCGTAGCCCGCCGTGTCGAGCGCGTCACTGCCAAATTCAATCGGGTCACCTTCAATGGTGAAACCCTTGACCTTGAGCACGTTATGCACTGTGAGTCCGTATTTGAGGCAGTGCACGCCGCCCGAGTTTTCAGCGACGTTGCCGCCTATCGTGCAGGCGATCTGGCTCGAGGGGTCGGGAGCGTAATACAGGCCATAGGGTGCAGCCGCTTCGCTGATGGCCAGGTTGCGCACGCCGCATTGGACCACCGCGGTGCGACTGAGGGGGTCCATGTTCAGAATGTGATTGAACTTGGCCATCGACAAGGTCACGCCCATCCTGTGCGGCATGGCGCCGCCTGACAGGCCTGTGCCTGCACCCCGCGCGACCACGGGCACTTGCAAACGACTGCAGGTTTTCAAGACAGATTGAACTTGCGCCGTGGTTTCAGGCAAGGCCACCACCAAAGGCCTTTCGCGGTAAGCCGTGAGGCCATCGCATTCGTAAGGGGTGGTGTCTTCAGGCGTGAACAAAATAGCATGTTCCGGCAGCATTTGGCGCAAGGCCTTCACCACCTGCATTTGCAGGGAAGATCGGCTGGCTTGCTCGGTGGGTGTCATCAGTGCTTGTGTCATGGTGCTTTCACCCTCAGGGGTTTCGATTTTTCAATAGCTTGACTTTACGTCGAAATCAAGCGCCATGCCATGAAGAATCTTTGGCATCAACGTGAATTCTGTGGGTTGCCTGGGACCCTTTCAGGCCAGGGCAAGGCGCAACCATTCGGCAAAAGTGGCGCATTCCCAGCGGTCCATCGTACCGGCCCGCCAACACAGGTAATGGGCATGGGGGCTGGGGATGCTGTCGGGGTACAAGCGAACCAATTGGCCATTGTCCAGCCAAGGTGCGCCCAGCTTGGTCCGCACCAAACCGATGCCCAATCCTAGGGCGGCTGCATCGCACATGAGGCCGATGTCATTGAAAGAGGAACCATCGACAGGTTCGGGCCAGTCTAGGTTGTGGGCAGAAAACCAGGTACGCCAGGGCTCCAGTGGACTGCGCAAAAGTGGTTGGCCTTGCAAATCTTCGGGTACCGTGAAGGGACCATTTTCACGCAACCAAGCCGGCGAGGCCAGTGGCGTGATCTCGTCGTTCATCAAGCACATGTGTTCGACATCGGCATAACGGCCTGCACCGAAGCGCACAGTGAGATCAGCGTCTTCAGCCACCACATCCAGCAGAGGTATCGTCACTTGCAAGGTCAAATCGATTTCAGGATAGGCTTCAATGAACTGCCGTAACCGTGGCATCAGCACAGAACGTGCAAACGTGGGGGTGACGGCCAGCTTGATTTTGCGACGACTGGATGTGGGGTTGTTACTGGGAAATTTCTCCAAGGAAGCCAAGCCTTCCCGGACATGTGCTAAATATTCGATGCCGTCTGTCGTCAACGAAAAATCCGCCCGACCGAAGAGTTTGGTGCCAATGATATTTTCGAGTTGTTTGACCCTGTGGCTGACCGCACTGGGAGTCACGCACAACTCTTCAGAAGTTTGGGTCACGCTGCGCAACCGCGCCAAAGCCTCAAAAGTCAAGAGGCATTGGATAGGCGGAATGCGCGTGGTCATAGCGCGTCTTATTTGAAAATCACGGTCTTGTGTCCGTTGATCAGTACACGGTGCTCGCCATGCCATTTGACGGCGCGTGCCAGCACTTGGCTTTCGGTGTCGCGGCCTTGGGTGGTCAAGTCGTCGACCGTTTTGCTGTGGTCCACGCGGGCCACATCTTGTTCAATGATGGGCCCCTCGTCGAGGTCAGCCGTCACGTAATGGGCGGTAGCGCCGATCAACTTAACGCCCCGGTCATGGGCCTGGTAATAAGGTTTGGCACCTTTGAAGCTGGGCAAAAACGAGTGATGGATGTTGATGGCCCGACCCGCCAGTTTGCGGCACAGGTCGTCACTCAAAATTTGCATGTAGCGTGCCAGCACGACCAGTTCAGCGCCTTCCGATTGAATGATCTCGTATTGTTTGGCCTCGGCTTGCGCTTTGGTCGCGGCGGTCACCGGAATGTGGTGAAAGGGCACGTTGTAGCTGGCCGCAAGCTGATAAAACTCGCGGTGGTTGCTCACAATGGCGCGGATGTCCAAAGGCAGTAGGCCACTCTTCCAGCGGAACAGCAAATCATTCAGACAATGGCCTTCCTTGCTGACCATGATCACGGTGCGCATGGGCTGGGTGGTGGCATGCAAATGCCAGACCATCTGAAAAGATGTAGAAAAGGGGGTGAGTTGGGCGCTCAGATCATCTTGGCTCACTTGGTCACAGGCAAACTGCACCCGCATGAAGAACAGACCGGTGTCGTGGTCGCTGTACTGGGCAGCTTCTTGGATGTTGCCACCCCGCTCCAGCAAAAAGCCGGAAACAGCGTGCACGATGCCGGTGCGGTCGGGGCAGGAAAGCGTCAGGATATAGGCGTTGATCATGGAGACAGATTGTCGCAGGGGCATGCGCAGCTGGGCGGCCTGGTGTGAATTATTTGGATTGTAGGGGGCGAGCTGTCAGTCATGCGACCCCGGTGGTGGTTCGGCATTTGCCCAAGGACAGCCAAGGACTTACACTGAAAGTTGTACCGTATACGCAATTTGCAACTGAGGCAGGAGATGACCCCATGAGCGCACATCACTTCAATATGGACCATCAATGGTTGCCGTTCACACCGAACCGGCAATTTCGCACCGATCCTCGTGTGGTTGTGGCCGCTGACGGTATGCACTTCACCACGCATGATGGACAGAAGGTGATCGACGGTATTTCGAGCTTGTGGTGTGTCACAGCCGGCCACAACCGCAAACCCATCAATGAAGCCATCAAAAAGCAGTTGGATACATTGGACTACGCCACCGCTTTTTCAATCAGCAACGACAAAGCTTTTGAAGCAGCGCACATGATCGCCGATTTGGCGCCGGGTGATTTAAACAAAGTTTTGTTTTGCAGCTCCGGATCGGAAGCTGCCGACACCGCGTTGAAGGTGGCTTTGGCCTTTCATCGCGCCCGGGGCGAAGGGCACCGCAACATCTTTATCGGCCGTGAAAAAGGCTATCACGGCGTGAACTTTGGCGGCATGAGCGTGGGTGGTTTGCCCGCCAACCGCAAGGTGTATGGCGCGCAATTGCTGCCGCGTGTGGACCACATGCGTTTCATTCACGATCCGGTGCACAACGCCTACATCCACAACCAGGAGCCGGTCTGGCAAGAAGACCCTTTGGTTGAGCTGGAGACCCGCATTCTGGCCTTGCACGATCCCAGCAACGTGGCGGCGATCATGGTCGAGCCAGTCGCCGGTTC
>Ga0214919_10005318_pt1 | contig 18339 bp, 14 predicted proteins | sample LL1503_MetaG_FD_177994 | JGI IMG/M metagenome (GOLD analysis project Ga0214919, IMG submission 177994) | Freshwater microbial communities from Lake Lanier, Atlanta, Georgia, United States - LL-1503 | ecosystem: Environmental > Aquatic > Freshwater > Lake | place: USA: Georgia | collected...
GGTGGCCACCCCCATGAGCATGATCAAGCCTATGAGTGATGGCATGGAGAAGCTTTTACCGGTTAACAGCAATGCCACGAAAGCACCGCCGATGGACAAGGGCAAAGCCGCCAAAATAGTCATGGGGTGCAACACGCTTTTGAACAACAGCACCAGCACCAAATATATACACACAATACCGGTCAACATGGCCAAGCCAAAACTGGCAAACAACTCTTCCATCACCTCGGCGTCGCCGACTTCGACAAGCTTGATACCGGGCGGCAATTGTTGAACAGATGCCAAGTTTTTTACTGCCTCTTTGGCGTCACCCAAACCGACGCCGGACAACTCGATTTGAAACTGGATATTGCGCTCACGGTTGTAACGGTCAATCACCGCCGGGCCACCACTGGGCTCTAGTTTGGCCACTTCTGCCAGCAGCACAGGCCCGCGTGCGCCCGGCACGGTCAAGCGCCCCAATAATTCCAAATCTTGTCGGGCGCTGTCAGCCAGTTTGACCATGATGGGGACTTGCCGCTGCGCCAAATTGAGCTTTGGCAAGGCAGCGTCATAGTCACCCACCGTGGCGATACGCAGTGTTTCACCAATGGCCGCGCTGGTCACACCTAAATCGGCAGCACGCGCAAAATCTGGCCGAACCGCGATCTCTTGCCGCACCAAACTGGCACTGGAAATGACCGCGCCCAAGCCGGGTATGCCGCGTAAGTCACGCTCTAATGCAGTAGCACTTTGTTGCAACAGCAAGGGATCATCGCCAGTCAGCATGATCAAGTATTTTTCACCCGAGGCACCGAGTCCAACTTTGATGCGCATACCGGGCATATCGGCCAGCATGAGGCGCAATTGTTTTTCAATCACACCTTTGCGCGGACGTTCGCCGCGCGGAGACAGTTGAATAGTCAAGGTTGCCATGCGCGTTTCAGCGCTTGCCTGCGGCATGCTCGGGTCTGAACCGGCGGCACCTGCGCCAATCGTGGTGTAAACCGATCTCACCTCTGGCAAGCCAATGATGCGCTGGCGAACTTCTTCAGCTATTGTTTCTGTGAATGCCAATGATGTACCGGGCGGTAACTCGATGCCAACCTGGGTTTGTGAATTGTCATCCGGTGGAATAAAGCCAGTGGGTAGCAAAGGGATCAAGCTCAATGAAGCGATGAAGAAAGCCGCCGCACCCAAGGCTGTCCAAAAACGGTGGTTCAAACACCAGCGCACCATACGCAAATAAGTAGGCATCCAAAAAGGCACGGGCTCTGGTTTGTGCGATGGTTTTAACAAATAAGCAGACATCATCGGTGTCAGCATCCTGGCCACAACCAATGAGGCGAACACAGCCAAAGCAGCGGTCCAGCCAAATTGAACGAAAAACTTTCCTGGCACACCACTCATAAAGGCAGTGGGTAAAAACACCGCGACCAATGTGAACGTTGTGGCTATCACAGCCAGACCGATTTCATCTGCGGCTTCCATGGCGGCGACAAACGGCGATTTACCCATGTACAAATGGCGTTCAATGTTCTCCACTTCGACAATCGCATCGTCGACCAATATGCCGACCACCAGTGACAAGGCCAGCAAACTGATGACATTGATAGAAAAACCCAAATACCACATGCCTATGAAAGCAGGCATGACAGACAAAGGCAAGGCCACTGCAGACACAAAGGTGGCGCGCAGGTCCCGCAAAAACAACCAAACCACCAACACTGCCAGCAATGCGCCTTCATAGAGCAAGATCATTGAGGCATTGAATTCTTCCTTGACCGGAGTGACAAAGTCATAGGCGTTGGTGATCGTCACATCTGGATGAGTGACGCGCAATTCGTCCAAAGCATTAAAGACTCTGGCGCCGACATCGACTTCACTCGCACCCCGACTGCGGGTGACTTCAAAACCTACAACTGGCTTGCCATTCAAAAAAGCAGAAGATCTTTTTTCTGCAAAAGTGTCGGTGACGGTGGCGATATCGCGCAAGCGGATGCGCCCGCCCTGACCGACAGCAAATTCCATGTCAGCCAATTCACTGGCAGAGCCAACAGTTGCCAAAGTGCGCAAAGGTTGTTCACTGCCACCTAAGTCAGTGCGTCCGCCGGCACTTTCGCTTTGCACTTGACGCAATTGACGAGACACATCGGCAGCGGATATGCGCAAGGCTTGCATACGCACCGTGTCCAAAGCAATCTCTACTTGACGCTGCACACCGCCTACCCGACTGACCGATCCCACGCCTTTGATAGACAACAACCGTCTGACCACGGTCTGATCGACAAACCAACTCAAGCCCTCCTCATCAAATCGGGGCGAGGTGATGGTAAATGCAAGAACAGGTGTGCCAGCAAAGTCAAGTTTTTTGACCACGGGTTCCAGCATGTCACCCGGCAAGTCACTGCGAACACTCGCCACCGCAGAGCGAATTTCATCTAGCGCTTCTTGCACCGGTTTTTCAATACGGAATTCGCATGAAACAATGGCTACACCGTCTTGCACTTTGGTGTAAATATTTTTTAAACCTTGAACAGACACCACGGCGTTTTCAATTTTGCGTGCCACCTCGGTTTCCATTTGACCAGGCGACGCACCTGGCAAGGCGGCAGTCACGATGATGGTGGGTAAGTCCAAGTCTGGAAAATTTTGCACCTTCATGCTTTTGAAGGCCAACAAGCCAGCCAAACTCAACAGAACAAACAACACCACCCCGGGAACCGGATTGCGTATCGACCAAGCAGATACATTCATGGCACAACTTTCACCAAGTCTCCGGATGTGAGAAAACCTGCACCGCGTACCACGACGTTGGCATCCGGTGGCAATCCATTGGTGATTTCAATCATGTCAGCCTGACGACGACCAACGACCACCTTGTACATCTTGACCCGTTGATCTGTACCTACTACATACACCTGCTGAAAACCATCGCGTACCACCAAAGACTGCTGTGGCACCAGCATGGCTGCAGTGCTGGCGAACTCAAATTCACCACGCACAAACATACCAGGCTTGAGCAACCCCTGCGCAGAACTTGGCAAATCCACATAGACCAAGCCGGTTCGGTTTTGCGCGTCTACTGTGGGCGCCAGCATGCGAACTTGGCCATTGACTTCACCGCCACTGGCGTCAGTGATTTTGACTTTTTGGCCGGGCTTGATGCGGAATAATTCTGAAGAAACCAGCTCCGCACGCCATTCAAGACGGTTGCCACGAATCACGCGAAACAATTCGGTTCCCAATGCCACCACTGCACCGACACTGGCTGTGCGTGAAGAAATGACACCGTTGTCAGGTGCACGAACCTGGGTCTGGTGTAAACGCAATTCATGCACAGCCAGATTGGCCTGCGCCGATTCGACGCGGGCTTTCGCAGTCATCTCGGCGGTCACGTCTTTGTTGAATTGCTGCGCACTGATCACGCCGCTGGGTTGCAAGGCACGGGCACGGTCGGCATTGGCTTGGGCTTCAGCAGCCACTGCACGGCTTTCATTGAGTGCAGCCTTGGCTTGGTTGATTTCAGTCAACACATTGTCATTGGCAAACACCGCCAACACTTGCCCGACTTTGACTTGGTCGCCCACATTGACCCGCACTTCGGTCAACCGCAAGCCCCCGATTTCCGCACCGATGCTGGCTTCTTGCCAAGCGGCCACTGTGCCGTTGGCAGACAAACGCTGACTGAGTTGCTGAGATTTTGGTTTGGTGATCGTCACCGTCATAGCGGGTTTGGTCGCCGCTACAGCTTTGGGTGCTGTTTGTGCGTGCGAAGGACTGACAATCAGCAATGCGCATAAACACACGGTATGACAATAGAAACCCCATCGGTGATTGAATAACATTGCCTGCCTCTGAACGTATTGAGAAAAATTGCGGGAATTACAAAACCCGTAACACATGGGTGGGTTTGAAACCTAAATCAGCCATCTTTCCTTTGCGGGCCCGGGCTGTACGCGCATTATTCAAGCTTCTGATTTCCAGTGTTTCGTCACGGGCTTTACCGCCGCGCCCGACACCCAAAATACAAACACTGCGTGTGTAAGCGGCAGCGCCTGCAAGCGTGTCTTTGTCTTCCAAGTCCATCAGCATCAAACCGCGACCGCCCTTCTCCATCGCCTTGAGTTCGGTGATGTCAAATGTCAATATACGACCGCCCGCAGACGCGCACACCACATGTGTGGCGATAGGCAAAGGCTCGGCACCGTTACCGCCGCCGACGATAGATGGCACACATAAAGTTTCGCCCTCTTGCAAATTGATGAATGACTTACCGCCCTTGTTGCGCGAAATCAGGTTGTCTATGCAACACACAAAACCATAACCGCCCGAACCACTGAGCAGCAAAGTCATGGTGGTTGGGCCCGCAAAGTAATGAATTAACTGGGTACCCGCCTCCACGTCAACCAAGGTCGTGACCGGTTGACCGTCTCCTCGCGCACCTGGCAAAGCTGCCACCGGCACCGAATACACGCGCCCATTCGAGCCGAATGCAATGAGTTGATCGACGGTGCGGCACTCAAAGGTGTCATACAAACCATCGCCTGCTTTGAATGCAAAACTACCTGGCTCATGGCTGTGACCTTGGCGGGCACGCACCCAGCCTTTTTCAGACACCACCACCGTCACAGGTTCGTCCACCACTTTGATTTCAGCCACTGCTTTTTTCTCAGCCTGAATCAAGGTGCGTCGCTCATCGGCAAACACTTTGGCGTCGGCTTCGATTTCCTTGACCATCAAACGGCGCAATGAAGTGGCGCTGCCCAAAATATCTTCCAAGCGGCCCTGTTCTTCGCGCAACTCTTTCAATTCTTGTTCAATCTTGATGGCTTCCAACCGCGCCAATTGACGCAATCGGATATCCAAAATATCGTCGGCTTGACGGTCGGACAATTTGAAGCGTTCTATCAACGCAGGCTTGGGCTCGTCGCTGTGGCGGATGATGCGAATGACTTCGTCAATGTTGAGCAACACCAACTGACGGCCTTCCAAAATATGGATACGCGCCAGCACTTTGTCCAAGCGAAATTGTGAACGCCGTTGCACCGTGGTCTGCCTGAAACTGATCCACTCCTCCAGCATTTGACGCATGGATTTCGGCACCGGCCTGCCATCCAAACCGACCATGGTCAGGTTGATGGAAGAGGAGCTTTCTAAGCTGGTGTGCGCCAGCAGCGTGGTGATGAGTTCTTGTTGCTCGATGGTGCGGGTTTTGGGTTCGAACACCAACCGTACCGGCGCGTCTTTGGAGGACTCGTCACGCACCACATCCAACACTGCCAACACAGTGGCCTTCAATTGTGTTTGTTCAGGTGTCAGTGCTTTTTTGCCCGTTTTGACTTTGGGGTTGGTCAGTTCTTCAATTTCTTCCAATACTTTTTGCGAACTGACATTTGGTGGCAATTCGTTGACCACCAGTTGCCATTGACCCCGCGCCAGTTCCTCGATGACCCAGCGTGCACGCACCTTGAGCGACCCGCGACCGGTGGCGTAGGCGTCAGAAATATCGGCTGCGCTGCTGATGATTTGACCGCCGCCGGGATAGTCCGGCCCGGGCATGAGTTGCACCAATTCTTCGTGCGACAGCTTGGGGTTTTTGATCAAGGCCACGCAAGCATCAGCGACTTCGCGCAAATTGTGGCTGGGTATTTCGGTGGCCATGCCAACCGCAATACCACTGGCGCCATTGAGCAAGGCAAACGGCAAACGCGCCGGTAATTGCTTGGGCTCTTCGGTGGAGCCGTCGTAGTTGGGTTGAAAGTCCACCGTGCCTTCGTCGATTTCATCCATCAACAAACTGGTGATACGCGCCAGTCGCGCCTCGGTGTAACGCATGGCGGCGGCACCATCGCCGTCGCGCGAACCAAAATTGCCTTGACCGTCAATTAACGGATAGCGCTGCGAAAAATCTTGGGCCATGCGCACCAACGCGTCATAGGCCGCACTGTCGCCGTGCGGGTGGTAACGGCCGAGCACATCGCCGACAACGCGAGCGCTTTTGACAGGTCGCGCACCGACCGCGCCATTCGCGCCGCCAAAGCCCAAGCCCATGCGCGACATGGCATACAAAATGCGCCGCTGCACCGGTTTTTGGCCATCGCACACATCGGGCAAAGCACGGCCTTTGACCACACTGAGTGCGTATTCAAGGTATGCGCGTTGGGCGTAATGGCCTAAGGCAATGCCGTCGTCGGATTCGGATGCGTTTAAATCGAGTGAGGTTTGTTCAGTCATTTTTTTCAAACATCAATATCTATAGAGTCACCATGCAACTCCATCAATTCACGGCGCGCCGCAGCCTCGCCCTTGCCCATCAGTTGGGTGATCATGCCTTCGGTTTGCGCAAAATCCAAAATGCCGAGTTGCACTGGCAACAAGCGACGCGTGTCAGGGTTGAGTGTGGTGTCCCACAACTGCTCGGCGTTCATTTCGCCCAGACCTTTGAAGCGGCTGATGCTGCATTTCTCTCGCGGCACGCCGTCTTTGGCGCTCTTGTCCAAGATAGCGGTGAGCTCGCCTTCGTCCAGTGCATACACCTTGGTCGCGGGCTTTTTGCCGCGCGCCGGAATGTCCACACGAAACAGCGGCGGACGCGCGACAAACACATGCCCGGTTTCAATCAGCTTGGGGAAATGACGGAAAAACAGTGTGAGCAACAACACTTGAATGTGCGAGCCATCTACGTCCGCGTCGCTCAATATACAAACCTTGCCGTAGCGCAAACCGGATAAATCGGGCGTGTCGTTCGGGCCGTGCGGATCAACACCGATAGCCACCGCGATGTCATGCACTTCATTGTTAGCGAACAAGCGGTCGCGCTCGACTTCCCAAGTGTTCAACACCTTGCCGCGTAAGGGCAGAATGGCTTGCGATTCTTTGTCGCGACCCATTTTGGCGCTGCCGCCTGCACTGTCACCTTCGACCAAAAAGATTTCGTTGTGCGCCAGATCGCGGCTTTCGCAATCGGTGAGCTTGCCCGGCAACACGGCCACGCCTGAGCCTTTGCGCTTTTCTACTTTTTGTCCGGCTTTTTGGCGCAATTGCGCTGCACGGATCACCAACTCGGCGAGTTTTTTGCCATAGTCCACATGCTGGTTCAACCACAGGTCTAGCGCCGGGCGCACAAAGCTCGACACCAGTCGCACCGCATCGCGTGAATTCAGGCGCTCTTTGATCTGGCCTTGAAACTGCGGGTCCAACACCTTGGCACTGAGCACAAAACTCGCGCGTGCAAACACGTCTTCGGGTAACAGCTTGACGCCCTTAGGCAACAAGGCATGCAAGTCAATAAAGCTTTTCACCGCATTGAACAAACCGTCGCGCAAACCGCTTTCGTGCGTACCGCCTGCGCTGGTGGGAATCAGATTGACATAACTTTCGCGCACCGGTGCACCGTCTTCGGTGAACGCCAGACACCATTGCGCGCCCTCGCCTTCAGCAAAGCTTTCGTGGCCGCCATCGGCAAAACCTTCGCCGTCAAATAACGGTATGAACGGGTCGGCGTGCAAGGTTTGCATCAGGTAATCACGCAAGCCGCCTTTGTACAACCAGGTCTGGGATTCTTTGGCTTTTTCCTGTATCAGCGTGACGCTGACGCCTGGCATGAGCACCGCTTTGCTGCGCAGCAAATGCACCAATTCATTCAACGGTAAAGCCGATGATTCAAAATATTTGGCATCCGGCCAAACGCGCACAAACGTGCCTTGTTTGCGCTCGCCACTGTCGGCTTTGCGGACTTTGAGTTTTTCAATGACGTCACCGCCTTGAAACACAAGATGCGCCGCCTGCCCTTCGCGGTAAGAGGTGACTTCCATGCGTTTGGACAATGCATTGGTCACACTCACGCCTACGCCGTGCAAACCGCCAGAGAAGCTGTAAGCGCCGCCGCTGCCCTTGTCGAACTTGCCGCCTGCGTGCAATCGGGTGAACACCAACTCGATGACTGGGGCTTTTTCTTCAGGGTGCATGCCGAACGGAATGCCGCGCCCGTCGTCGTCGATACCGATGGAGCCATCGGGAAACATGGTGACGGTGATTTTTTTACCATGCCCGGCCAAGGCTTCATCGGCGGCGTTATCGATGACCTCTTGGATGATGTGCAAGGGGTTGTCGGTGCGGGTGTACATGCCCGGTCGCTGCTTGACCGGCTCCAGTCCTTTGAGAACGCGTATCGACCCTTCGGAGTATTCAGTTTGTTTGCTTGCCATGGGAAGAGATTGTAGACAGACCGCCGATTGCACACTGGATAAATGAACAGTCGATGACAATGTTGGCAAAAGCTAATCACTATTTCTCAAAATCGTTACAGTCAACCCTATGCAACATTCCACCCCTAAAACCTTGCCGATGTGGCAAGTATTGATATGCGGCGCTGTCATTGTGTCAGTTGCCATGGGCATTCGCCACGGTTTTGGCTTGTGGCTGCAACCGATGACGCAAGACATGGGTTGGGGCCGCGAGGACTTTGCCACTGCCATCGGCGTGCAAAACATTTGCTGGGGCGTGTTCGGCATTTTTTCTGGCATGCTGGCAGATCGATTCGGCGCATTCCGCGTCATGGTGTTCGGTGGCTTGTTGTATGCCTCTGGTCTATGGGGCATGGCCCATGCCACTTCTCCCACTTGGCTGGCCATCACCGCAGGCGTGATGGTTGGTGCGGCACAAGCCGGCACCACATTTGCCATTGTGTTTGGTGTCATCGGCCGCAATATCCCAGCAGAAAAACGTTCCTGGGCCATGGGTGTGGTGTCGGCGGCGGGTTCATTCGGTCAATTCTTGTTGGTTCCCAGTTCCACTTACATGATCCAGCATGTCGGCTGGCAACAGGCTTTGCTTTTGCTGGCTGCCGGCATGCTGGTGGTTTTGCCTTTGACCTTGGGATTGCGTGAACCGGCATTTTCAGGCGGTCAACAACTCCCCCGACAGCAAAGCATTCTGCAAGCCTTGCGTGAAGCTTTTGGTTACCGCAGCTTTCAATTGCTGATGGCTGGCTATTTTGTGTGCGGCTTTCAAGTGGTGTTTATCGGCGTGCACATGCCCAGTTTTCTGAAAGACCAGGGGTTAGAGCCCCAAGTGGCTGGTACTGCACTTGCATTGATAGGTTTATTTAACATCTTTGGCACTTATGCCGCTGGCACACTGGGGCAAATCTGGCCAAAGAACCAGCTGTTGTCGGGCATCTATATCGCACGCGGCATCTTCATCAGTATTTTTATCAGCCTGCCAGTAACGCCAACAACGGTTTACCTGTTCGCGGCTGCTATGGGATTGTTGTGGCTGTCAACAGTGCCGGTCACCAATGCGGTCATCGCTCAAATATTTGGCGTGTCCCATTTGTCTATGCTCAGCGGTTTTGTTTTCATGAGCCACCAGTTCGGCAGCTACTTGGGCGTCTGGCTCGGTGGCTGGGTCTATGACCGCACGGGCAGTTACGATTTGGTCTGGTATTTGTGCATAGCATTAAGCGTGTTTGCAGCCCTCATCAATATCCCCGTCAAAGAAGCGTCCATTTCACGACCCATGGTTGCTGCATGATGCGCAAATTCAATCCCATCTGGCTGAATAGGCTGACAGCATCAGTCTGTGTCATCACTCTGGGTGGGGTATTCATGTTGTACAGACAACCAGACTTTCTGTTTCAACTGGCTAATCAAGCTTGGGGGTGTTTATAAATGCCAAACATCATCATCACCGGTGCGTCTGAAGGCATAGGCGCGGAAATGGCCAGACAACTGGCCAGACGCCATGGTTTGCAAGCCATGCTGGTTCTGGCTTCACGCAACGCCTCTCGTCTTCAATCGGTTGCTGCCGAATGCATGGCTTTGGGTGCACGCACGCTGATCATGCCCACCGATGTCACGCAAGCTGACCAATGCAGGCATTTGGTGGAAACCACGGTGCGTGAATGTGGCAGTTTGGATATTTTGATCAACAACGCTGGCATCTCTGCCCACGCTTTGCTTGATCAAGTACCAGTAGATAAATTGTCTTGGTACGAGGACTTGATGCAGGTGAATTTTTGGGGAAGTGTGTATTGCACCCATGCTGCCTTGCCTCACCTTAAGCAAAGCCACGGGCGTATCGTGGCAGTTTCTTCATTGGCAGGCTTGGTCGGGGTGCCGGGTCGTACCGCATACAGCGCTAGCAAATTTGCCATGACCGGTTTTTTTGAAGCGCTTCGCTCCGAATTGAAAGACTCCGGTGTGAGCGTCACCTTGGCTTACCCGGGTGTGGTCAGTACCCAGATTCGTACCCATGGTTTGAACGCCCAAGGCGAAGTGGCAGGTGTCAGTGGTCTGCGCGAAGAAAACGCCATGTCTACCCAGGAATGTGCTCGGCTGATCATTTACGGCATGGTCAGGCGCAAACGCGAGGTGGTCATGACCGTCAAAGGAAAAATAGGACGATGGCTCAAACTGTTGGCTCCAAGCTTGGTAGACCGCATGGCCATGGCTGCGTTGAAAGCAGACCACCGACCACAGCAATGACAACAGCCTCAGCCTGGGTGCGTCAATGGTCGCACCTTATCCCGCCATCTGGTCGGGTACTCGATCTGGCCTGTGGCTCTGGTCGTCATATGCAATGGTTGGGGCAACAAGGGTTATCTTGTTTGGGCGTTGACCGAGATAAGCTTGCCTTGCAAACAGCTGCGGCTTTTGGCGATGTACTTGAAGCTGATCTGGAAAATCAACCATGGCCTTTGTTTGGTCAACAGTTTGAAGGCATCGTCGTCACCAACTATTTATGGCGTCCTTTGTGGCAGGACTTGCTGGCCAGCTTGCGACCAGCAGGGGTTTTGATTTACGAGACGTTTGCGGTGGGTAACGAAACAGTTGGCAAGCCTTCCAACCCCGATTTTTTACTCCGCAAAGGCGAATTGCTGGACTTATGCCAAGGCTTACAAACAGTGGCATACGAAAATGGTTTTTGTGAGCGACCCGACAGATTTGTCCAACGTATTGTGGCGGTAAAGCCAGATGTCAACGACATCGCCATGCCAAAGCGCTATCTGCTAGAGCGCTAGCCAATGATTGGCAGTGCTAAAGCTAGAATGTATCTCTTTGTCTTTCACTGACTGACCCATGGCACCTATCACCGGAAGCATCGTGGCACTGATCACCCCGATGCTCGAAGACGGCAGTATCGACTACCCGCATTTGCGCAAACTGATTGACTGGCATATCAGTCAAGGTACTGATTGCATTGGCGTGGTTGGCACCACCGGCGAATCACCCTCTGTCACCGTAGAAGAGCATTGCGAAATCATTCGTGTGTCTGTGGAGCAATCTGCCGGTCGTGTGCCCATCATGGCTGGCTGTGGCGCCAATTCCACCGCTGAAGCCATTGAACTGGCACGGTTTGCACATCAAGTCGGTGCAGATTGCCAGTTGCAAGTGGTTCCTTACTACAACAAACCGACGCAAGAAGGTCAATACCTGCATTTTCGAAGCATCGCCGAGGCTGTCGATTTGCCAATGGTGCTCTACAACGTTCCCGGACGCACTGTCGCTGATATGCAGCATGACACGGTCATGCGGTTGGCACAAATCGACAGCATCATCGGAATCAAAGAAGCGACGGGCAACTTGGAGCGCGCACAGTGGCTGATTCATGATGCACCCGAGGGTTTTTCTGTTTACTCGGGCGACGACGGAACCGCCGTGGCCTTGATGCTGTGTGGCGGCCAAGGCAACGTCAGTGTGACCGCCAATATCGCCCCTCAATGGATGCACGATTTGTGTGTAGCCGCTATCGCAGGTCAATCGCGCCAAGCCATGGCCATTCAAAACCGTTTACTGAATTTGCATAAAAACCTGTTCACTGAAGCCAACCCTATTCCTGTGAAATGGGCGGCGGCGCGCATGGGTTTATGCGGCGGCACCATGCGATTACCAATGACACCGTTTTCTTCACAGTTGCAACCTGCACTGGAAGCCGCCATGCGCGAGTGTGGGTTGATTTGATTTTCCTTAAAGGATGGTTTTGATGTTTATATTTAACTGTATCAATGGACGTTCAGCCAGTCTGATCACCCTGTGTTTACTGCTATCAGCCTGTGGTTCCGTATTAGAGACAGACAAGGTCAACTACAAATCCCAAAATGATGAAGCCAAACCGGTCACTTTGGAAGTCCCGCCGGACCTGACCAAGATGGACCGCAACAAGCGTTACCAATTACCCGATGGCAGCATCAGCGCTAAAACCCTCGGTGGCGAACAAGCTTTGCCGCGCAGTGATGAAACCAGCCCGCTCAAACTGGCTGATTTACAAATTAAAAAGTCAGGTACACAAGTGTGGCTGGAAGTGGCCCGCACACCAGAAGTGCTCTGGCCACAAATCAAAGATTTTTGGGCTGAATCAGGTTTTACTTTTGCAAGAGAAGATCAGAAACTGGGCCTGCTGGAAACCGACTGGGCTGAAAACAGAGCCAAACTTCCACAAGACTTTATCCGCCGCAATCTGGGCAAAGTGATCGACAGTTTGTATTCAACCGGTGAGAGGGATAAATTCCGCATCAGCCTGGAGCGCACCAGCGACAACAAAACTGAAATTTATGTTACGCACCGTGGCTTGATTGAAGTGTACGCAGACAGTTTGTCGCGTCGTACGGTTTGGCAACCTAGGCCCAGCGATCCAGAATTAGAAAAAGAGTTTTTACGCCGCTTGATGATCAAACTCGATCCCTCAAAAAGCAATGCTGTGACCACCACTGACGCAGTCATTCAAACCAAAGCGAGTGCCAGTACCCTGACCAGTATCGAAGGCAAGCCTGCAGTGTCTTTCGCTCAAGGTTTTGATATTGCATGGCGACGCGTAGGCGCTACTTTAGATCGCAATGGCTTCACCGTTGAAGACCGAGACCGTAAGCAAGGTATTTACTTTGTTCGTTATGTAGAAATCGATGCCGATGGAGAGCCAGGTTTTTTCAGCCGTATTTTCAGCAGAACCAAAGGCACCCAAGGTCCCCAGCAATTCCGCATCAAAATTCAAAGTCAATCTGAACAGAAATCCACCATCACCATTTTGAATGCGTCTGGTGTACCGGACGGATCTGACGTGGCGAAAAAAATTGCGCAATTGCTGGTTAATGAATTGCAGTGATTTGTGCTGCGTTTTAAAAATTTAGGCAGTGGCAGTGCGGGTAATGCAACCCTGGTGGAATCCACTAGCGGTCAGGAAGTATCGCGTTTATTGATTGACTGCGGTCTCAGCCTGCGTGAACTGAACAAACGCTTGAATGTTGCCGACTTAACAATCGATGATGTAGATGCGGTATTCATCACCCATGAACATGCAGATCACATCGGGCATGCCAAATCATTTGCACTGCGCACTGGCAAACCCGTTTGGATGAGCCGCGGTACCGCCTTGGCCTGCCAGATCCATGAATGGGGATTGAGCATTGACCAATTCAAACTGGCCAGTGACAACCACAAATTTGCCGTGGGATGTTTAGAGGTCCTGCCATTTACCGTGCCGCATGATGCGCGTGAACCTTTGCAGTTGCGTTGCAGTGACGGCGCCCATCACTTGGGTGTGTTGACCGATCTGGGGCACGGCAGTTCACATGTTGTGAACGCTCTACAGGGTTGCCATGCCCTTTTACTTGAATGCAACCATGACGCTGATTTGTTAGCCCAATCCAGTTACCCGGCTTTTTTGAAAAAGCGTATCGCCGGACCGCAAGGCCATTTATCCAATGAGGAATCAGCTGAATTGGCGAAAGCCTTGGTTCATGACCAATTGAACTTGATCATTGCTGCGCATTTGAGTGAGCGCAATAACCGCCCATCATTGGCACAGAACATCTTGGCGCAAGCAACCGGATGTCAGCCCCAGGATATTCTGGTGGCTGATCCTTTGATCGGTACCCCTTGGCACACGGTACATTGAATTGAACTGTAGCCCAATGCCTTTGCTAACCTTTGGTTAAATAGAGACAAAAAAAAGCCACCCGAAGGTGGCGTTTTTCGGAAGCAGAAAAAATTACTTCTTCTCTTCAGCAGGTGCAGCAGGTGCAGCAGCAGGAGCGGCATTATCAGCAGGTGCAGGTGCAGCGGCAGCAGGTGCAGCAGCAGGAGCTTCAGCGGCAGGCGCTGGTGCTTCTTTTTTGCCACAAGCGACTAAAGCAGCGGCCAACAGAGTTGCCAAGAGGAGTGATTTTTTCATGGGGGATTTTCCTTTGTTAGATACAAAAACGATTCAAGGGGAGCCACAAATCAAAATAAATTCAAAAATGTGACTGAGCCGTAGGACTCAAACTCCTTCAACTCAGCCACTTATTATAGGTGATTTCCCGAAGTCGGTATTTAATGCGCCCTTTTGTGGGGCGAATAGAGGATCCATCCGGCTTCCAGCCAATCTGAAAACAATTGAAGCACCTCGGGTGTGGCTTGGACCCAATCGGACTTTTTCAGTTCCCTTTGATCTGCCAGTTTGCGCAGCAAATGCGCTTCATTTCCTTTGCATCGCCAGCTTTCTCCATTGAGAAAAATAAAATCTTTGTCATACAACATCTGAGATTTTTTATCTAAACGTATACCTTTAAAAGATTTGGGCTTAGGTTGAGCTTGGAACCATACGTCTGGCTTGGGCTCACTCAACCATTCACCAAGCGCACAGCGGATGTCGATTTCCTTTCGCAATTTCTGTTGCAAACTGTGTAGGGCGAATTGCTGTAGCTGATGAGGTATTTTGGCGGGTTGCTGCGTCGCTGATTGGTCAGGGTCGCTGTATGTAACTGGGTCTTGCGTGAAATCAAAATCTGCCAACCGTCCCAACAACACTGAGGCCATAGTGTGGTTTGTTTCTGCTTTGAAACCGATGGAATAAGTCATGCACTCCCCCACGGCAACGCCCTCATGCGCATAGTGAGGTGGCAAATACAACATGTCGCCTGGCTCTAACAACATGGTTTGGGTGGGCTTGAATCGCGACAATATTTTCAGCGGTACGTCATCACGCAACTGCAGATTTTTTTGGGCACTGATGCGCCAACGTCTTTGCCCTTGCGCCTGCAACAAGAACACGTCATAGCTGTCAAAGTGTGGTCCCACCCCGCCGCCGTCGCTGGCGTAACTCACCATCACATCGTCCACCCGAGCATCAGGTATGAAGCGAAAACGGTCGCGCAAATCTGCAAACCCATCTAAATGCAAATCTACCCCCTGCACCAACAGCGTCCAGTGGGGGCGACTTAAGGGCGGCAAAGCACGCGGCTTGAACGGCCCACGCCTCATTTGCCAAGGCAATGAATGTCCATCACCGCTGACCAAACGAGATTCCACTTCGTGTTCTGAAGCCAAAGCAAACAATTCTTTTCTGGCTATCAGCGCTTGCATGCCGGGTATGGCTTGGCGAATCAGCAGTGGTTTTTTTTGCCAATACAGCCGCATGAATTCCTGCGGGCTGATACTGCCCAATACGGAGGGTAAATCGTGTTTTTTCATGTCTATCTCCAAACTGCGACAATTCTGCCCCATGAACATCACCACAGACTGCGTTGTTGCCCTGACTTGGGTACTCAAAGACACACAGGGAGAAATCCTTGACGAACTCGACGATCCGGTTGAGTTTTATTTAGGCGGGCACGATTTGCTGGACAAAATTCAGCAAGCCTTGCAAGACCATGAGGTCGGCGACCTGATTGATTTACATCTAGAGCCTGAAGAAGCCTTTGGCGACTTTGACGAGTTGCTGGTATTTTTAGAGCCGCGGGCGCTGTTTCCCGCTGAAATTGAAGAAGGCATGACCATAGAAGGCCATGCTTTACCCGACGGATGCAACTTGGACGCTCCCAAGGAAGTGATTTACACCATCACAGATATTTACCCGGAACACGTGGTGATTGACGGTAACCACCCGTTGTCAGGCATGGCTTTGCGCATTTCACTTAAAGTTACCGGCGTGCGTCACGCCACTGCACAAGAGAAATCTCATGGCACTTGCGGTTCAGGTTTTTTCAGCCTGCCGCCAACGCCAGGCAGTGATTTACTGCATTGATCATCGTTTACCAGTCGAGCCGTAACCGCCCTCGCCACGCTCACTGGTCCCGTCGAATTCATCGACGATGCGAAATTCGGCTTGCACCACCGGCACAATAACCAACTGAGCAATGCGTTCCATGGGCTCCATGGTGAACACCACATCGCTGCGGTTCCAGGCGCTGACCATCAGCTGGCCTTGGTAATCGCTGTCTATGAGGCCCACCAAGTTGCCCAGCACGATGCCGTGTTTATGGCCCAAGCCTGAGCGTGGCAATATAAAGGCGGCATAGGACGGATCGTTCAAATGGATGGCCATGCCAGTGGGTACCAGTTGCCAGGCGTTAGGTTGCAAAGTCAAAGGCGCGTCTAGGCAGGCGCGTAAGTCAAGTCCGGCGCTGCCCGGCGTGGCGTAGGAAGGCATGGCGTCGCGCAATCTTTCATCCAGAATTTTCACGTCGAGCTTCATGGGGTGCTCCTTGGGCTTTGAATGCGTCGTGCGATCTCGGCGACCAAGCGCTTTGCCAACTCGGTTTTGGGCGCACGCGGCCATTCGGTTTCACTCATTTCGTCGACCAGCAACAATGCGTTGTCGTCAGATCCAAAGGTGGCGGACCCGATATTGCCAACGATCAAGGGAATCTTTTTTCGCTGACGTTTGGCTTTGGCGTGCATCAGTAAATCGTGGCTTTCAGCTGCAAAGCCGACACAAAACAATTCGTTTTTTTGTGCACGCTTGGTAGCGGCGGCCTCGGCCAAGATATCAGGGTTTTCGGTCCAGTCGATCACCGGCATGTGGCCAGCAGCATCTTTTTTAATTTTCTGCGTGTATGCGTTTTGCGGCCGCCAGTCAGCCACTGCCGCCGTGGCGATAAACACATCAGCCAGCGGCAACTGCGCCATAACGGCAGCGTGCATGTCTAATGCGGAGCGAACATCCACGCGATGAACGCCACTAGGCGTTTCTAACGCCACGGGCCCGGCCACCAGTGTGACGTGCGCGCCCGCAAGTGCAGCGGCCTGCGCTAATGCAAAACCCATTTTTCCGCTGGATAAATTGGTGATCACGCGTACCGGGTCTAGGGCTTCGTAAGTCGGCCCTGCAGACACCAACACCTTTTTGCCAAGCAATGGCTTGGGGGCAAACAAGTAGATCACTTCGTGCAGCAATTCGTCGGGTTCCAGCATGCGTCCATCACCGGATTCGCCACAGGCTTGCTCACCCTGACCCACTCCCAACACCACGGCACCATCAGCGCGTAACTGCGCCATGTTGCGCTGCGTGGCGGGATGCGACCACATTTCTCGGTTCATGGCCGGTGCCAGCATCAAGGGCACGCGGTCTGTAGGGCGTGCCAAGCACATCAGGCTGAGTAAATCATCGGCGCGGCCATGCAGCAATTTCGCCATGAAATCGGCGCTGGCAGGCGCAACCAATACCAAATCGGCTTCGCGACTGAGATTGATATGCGCCATGTTGTTCGGTTCACGCGCGTCCCATTGAGAGACAAACACTGGGCGGTTGGACAAGGCCTGCATGGTCACCGGCGTGATGAACTGTGCCGCCGCCTCGGTCATCACCACCTGCACTGTGGCGCCTTGCTTCACCAATGCGCGACAAAGTTCAGCGGCTTTGTAACAGGCAATGCCTCCGCTCAGGCCCAACACAATGTGTTTGTTGAGAAGTTCACTCATGAAGCGCAATGTAGCAGAGCGACGACACCACCCCCCTATAATCTCTTTTTCCACCTATTGGGAACCGTGCGTTCCCGCTTTGGACATGACCAAATTTGTGTTTGTCACCGGCGGTGTGGTGTCCTCCCTGGGCAAGGGAATCGCCGCCGCCTCTTTAGCCGCGATTCTTGAATCGCGGGGCCTCAAAGTCACCCTGATCAAGCTGGACCCTTACATCAACGTCGATCCTGGCACCATGTCACCGTTCGAGCATGGCGAAGTGTTTGTCACCGAAGATGGCGCAGAGACCGACCTCGACCTCGGACACTACGAGCGCTTCATCACCACGCGCATGCGCCGTACCAATAACTTCACCACCGGCCAGATTTACAAAAGCGTGCTGGAAAAAGAACGTCGAGGCGACTATCTCGGCACCACAGTGCAAGTCATTCCGCACATCACAAACGAAATACAGGACTTCATCAAACGCGGCGCTGGCATAGGCACACCTGATGCTGTGGATGTGGCCATCGTCGAGGTCGGTGGCACTGTCGGTGACATCGAATCGTTACCTTTCTTGGAAGCCGTTCGACAAATGAGCTTGCGCATGGGTCCGCACTTTGCCGCCTTTGTTCACCTGAGTTATGTGCCATGGATTGCTGCAGCTGGCGAACTCAAAACAAAACCCACCCAGCACACC